>MPMA02132385.1_pt1 | contig 68014 bp, 57 predicted proteins | sample 1617361 | NCBI WGS metagenome assembly MPMA02 (sample SAMN05944807, study PRJNA350692) | marine metagenome | biome: marine; feature: ODZ; material: water; isolation source: 180 m water sample filtered on 0.2 um supor filter | place: Pacific Ocean | collected 2012-04-08 | depth 180m m | reverse complement strand
TACCGCTACACCGTTCTGAAGTTGAGATACGGGCATCCGGTACAGTATCTGGTTACCCATTCCCTCGTAAAAGTCCTCACCACCGTACCAAACTTGTCCAGCGGCACCATCAGCGTCAACGCGGGCCGGCGGATTCTCTTCCGGGACCAGTTGAGCCGGATCAAAGGGGTCATCGAAGCGGAGTCGGGCCTGACCGTCAGCCGGTTCTGGTGTTCCCCAGGCGACCTGGACGGACTAGATGCCGCTGCCGTAGCCGCCGCAGTTGCCGAGCGGCCGCCGGAACCCGTGCGGTCCAAGGCCGTGGAAGCTCCACCTTCCAGCCAACCGGAAATGCGGCTGCCGGGGTCGGCGGGGTCGCTCAAGGGTGTGCCTGGCGAGGCGTTGTTTATCAAAGAGACCTTTCGCTCCGGCGAGTCCATAAACTACGCGGGAGACGTGGTGGTGCTGGCCGACGTGAACCCAGGAGCCGAGATCACCGCCGACGGCGACATCGTGGTGTTCGGATGCCTGCGGGGTCTGGCCCACGCCGGCGCCGGGGGAGACCCCAAGGCAACCGTTATCGCCCTCGAACTCGAATCCCCCCGAATTCAAATCGGCCCTCATATTGGCCTGGCCCCGGCAACCGGCCAGAGGTCCAAAACTACGGCGACCGGCCCCAGGATAGCCTACGTGCGGCGGCGTTCCATATACGTGTCGCCATTCACGGGCCGGTTCGCAAGATACAGCAGAGGCATACTGTATGAAGGGTAGGACCATAGTAGTTACATCAGGGAAAGGCGGGGTCGGCAAGACCACCGCCACGGCGAACATCGGCTCCGGGCTGGCCATGCGCGGCCACAAGGTAGTGGTGGTGGACACCGACATCGGCCTGCGCAACCTCGACGTGGTCATGGGCCTGGAGAACCGGATTGTGTACGACCTGGTCAACGTGATCGAGGGCGATTGCAAGCTCCACCAGGCCATGATCCGCGATAAGCACAAGTACGAGCTGTACTTGATTCCGGCGGCCCAGACGCGGGACAAGAACAGTATCGACCGCGATCAGCTGCGGGAAGTGTGCGCCAAGCTGGAGCAGGAGTTCGACTACGTTCTCATGGACTGCCCCGCGGGCATCGAGCAGGGTTTCAAGAACGCCGTTGCCGCCGCCACGGAGGCCATCATCGTCACAACCCCCGAGGTGTCGGCAATTCGCGACGCCGACCGGGTTATCGGCTTGCTGGAGGCGGCGGAATTACACAAGCCCCGCCTGATCATCAACCGGATCAACCCGGAGATGGTGAAACGTGGCGACATGATGGACATGCGCGACGTGGTGGACCTGCTGGCGGTAGAGGTGTTGGGCCTGGTGCCCGCGGATGAGAAAACCATCACCGCCTCCAACCGCGGGATCCCCGTGGTTCACGACAAGAAAGCCCCCTCAGGCGCCGCGTTCCTCCGGATCGCGGCCAGGGTGGACGGTGATGAGGTGCCCCTAGTGGAGGTAACGGCAAAATCGGGCCTGCTGTCCAAGTTCAAGGGACTCGTAGGTTTGAATGGGAGAGCCTATTCACATGCTTGAATTCTTACGGTGGTTGCTCAGTCAACGAGAGATTAATAAAGATCGGGAGCGCACCAAGGACACCGCTCGTCAACGCCTCCAATTGGTCTTGATGCACGACCGGCTCGATCTTTCCCCGGAGAAGATGGAGGGCATGAAGCGGGAAATCTGGGAGGTCGTATCCCGCTACATGGTGGTCGACGATGACTTCCTGGAGTTCGAGGTCCGGCGTCTGGACGAGCTGATGGTGCTGGTCTCAAACATCGAGGTGAAAGAGCTGGACCGGCAGACCCCTGCCGTCTTGGCGCCCGCACCATAGCCCTCGCCCCTTGGCACGAATGACCAGAGGCAGGGACGCAACCGTTCCGAAATCGTCCCATCGGCGTAAACGGGGCTGCCACCAATGGCAGCCCCGTGTGCTGTCCTGACCGCCAGCCCGGCCATCGAGACCGGCTAGGCGCCAACCGTGAATCGGTTGGCGCCTTTTTGATGTATGATGACAGCCGGCAAGGGTTCGACACCCAAATGACAGCCGCGTAGTCTCTACCCACAGGAGGCTCCCATGCGTTTGGTCCTGACCAACTGCAACCTGATCGACTGCGTAAACCCGGCGCCGGTCCCTGAAGCCAGCGTCATTGTGGAGGAAGGCCGGATCGTTGAAGTGCTGGACGGCCGGCGCTCTCCGGACACCCGGGACGCCCGAGTCGTCGACCTCGAAGGCGCCTATCTTCTGCCCGGCCTCTGGGACGTCCACTACCACCCGGAATATACCGCTCTGCCCGCCCTGACCGTCGCGGAGCAGACTGCCCAGTTCGGCCAAACCCTGATGCAAGGCCTGACCGAAGCGGGTATCGTGGGAGTCCGGACCGGGGGCGCGGCCAACTTCATGGACGTAGCCTGGAGGCGGGTTTTCGAAGAGGGCCGGGTGGCCGGGCCCAGGGTTTTCGCCTGCGGCCATTTTCTGACCACGACGGCGGGCCACTTCCTCAGGTCGGGACACGCCCGGGAATGCGACGGTCCCTACGGGTTCGTCGAGGCCGTCCGAGACCAGATCAAGAACGGCGTGGACCACATCAAGCTGAACCTGAGCGGCGGCGTCATGGGGCCTCCCTGGGACCTGCACCAGCACTCGTTCCTTTTGAGAGAGGAGTTGGAGGCGGCCTTCGCTATCTGCCACCAGCGTGAATTCAAGGTGATGGCCCATGCCACCAACCCGGACGCGGTCAAGGCCGCCGTAAGCCTGGGCGCCCACAGCGTCGAGCACGGGTACATGATGGATGAAGAGTGTATTCAGATGCTCACGGAGCGAGAGGTCTGGTACGTCCCCACTTTGGCCATCACCCACCTGACGCCGGGGCAGGCCACCTCCGGCGCGGAGAAACGCTGGGTGGAAGAGAAGCAGCTGGCGCCCGACCTGGTCCGGCGGGCGGATGCGGCGTCCGAGGAGCACCGGAGCTGGTTCCAGACCGCCCTCAGCGCCGGGCTGCGAATGGCGCTGGGGTCGGACATCCGGCCGTTGCGGGAGTCGGCGTTGCTGGAGATGGGGCTCTGGGTCAAGGACGGCGCCACCACCTGGCAGACGCTGCTGGCGGCCACCAGGGACGCCGCCGCCCTCTGCGGCAGGGAGCAGGACCTGGGGACCGTCGTTGCCGGCAAGTTCGCCGACCTCATCGCGGTAGCCGGAAACCCGCTGGAGGATATAGAAAACCTCCGGAGCCTGCTGCTGGTGATCAAAGAGGGACGAGTGGTTTCCGACAAGCGGGGCCGGCAGCGGGAGTAACAACAGTCCAGCCGGCGAGCCGGGCAAAGCCTCTCCGGGACCCCCAATTACGAATAGGTTTCCGCCGCTCGGTATCTTTCCACGGGGTGAGAGGAGAACGACCATGGCAAAAAACGTTATGTCAATCGGGAACGTAGAGATTACCTCCCTGTCGGACGGAATCCTTGAATTCGACCTCTGCAACTTCTTCCCCGCCATCCCAGAAAAGGACTGGGGCCCTTACAAGAACCACCTCACCCCGGAGCACAAGGTCAGCTTCAACCTCGCCTGCTTCTTGGTCCGCTCCGATGGCCGGACCATCGTGGTGGATACCGGCCTGGGTCCCAAACCCACACCGGAGACCCCCTGGGGCGAGCTGCTCAACGACTTCAGGGCCAAGGGAATCAGGCCCGAGGATGTGGACATGGTGGTGATGACCCACCTGCACCGGGACCACGTGGGCTGGAACCTCCGGTCCGAGGGGGGAAAGTTCCGGCCCACTTTCCCCAACGCCCGCTACTGGATCAGCGCCAAGGACTGGGAAGCGTGCCACAACCCAGAGCTTCAACCAAGCCGGTTCCCGAACGCTCCCGAGTGCGTGTGGCCGCTGGAAGAGTTGGGCCTGATCGAGTTTTACGACGGAGAACAGGCCATAACCAGCGAGCTGACCGCCCTGCCGACCCCCGGCCATACGCCGGGTCACATGAGTATCCTGATCAGCTCCCAGGGCCAGCGCGGGCTGATTCTGGGCGACATTGCCCACAACACGGCGCAGTTCCACGAGACCGGCTGGGCCTCCCGGGCCGACATCGACCCGGAACAGGCCCGGATCACCCGCCTCTCCGTGCTTGACCGGCTGGAACGGGAGGGTATCCCGGTGGCCGCGGTGCACCTGCCGGCCCCCGGATTCGGGAAGATAGTGCGGGTAGAAGGGCGCCGAGTTTGGCAAAGGTTGTAGAAACCCGGGGCAAGGCACGGGCAGGTTACCGGAAGCTCGTGTCCAGGACGGCAAGCGCCGGCCCGCACCGCTGTTATCAGGGCTTTCGGAGCTATCTAATCCTGCATCTCCCGCCAATAGCTCAGCAGTGGGGGCCGTTCCGCTGCCAGCGATGCAACCAGCCCCGCAACCACTGCCCACAGGGCCGACGTGATTCCCATGAACGAGAACGGCGTGGCCGCCACGGCAAATGCCACCAACGCCCCGAAGCGTAATGGGCTGCTGAAAGCCTTCTCAAAGGCATCTTGGAGGGATGCGATGATAGCCAGTCCCGCCCAAGGCGAACACGTACGATTTCGGTAGAACGGCCAGAATGGGGATCACGAGCCCGGCGGCGAGAGCAATGATCATGGTCAGCGTGGCGGCGACGAGATTGGCCCAGTACCGCGTCGGCATCGGCCCGGCTTCGGGACCGGCCATAATTGCCACCCCGGTACGAGCTACTATCGCCGGATGTCCTCCCAGCAGAGAGTTGATTACCGAATTGATGCCAATCACAACCGATATTGGATTGACCGGCACCTTGTAGCCTTGCCCCAGCAGAAAGCCCAACCCTTGGACGTTCCCCAGTCCCAGCGCCAGAACAACCATGGGTATACTGATCGCGACTACAGCTGACGTCGAGAAGCTCATGCTGGGGACGGCAAGGGATGGCAAACTCCAAGACATGGCTTCGGGAGTGGCCTGCCCGCCGATGAGGATGGCAATCGCCCCAAATACCACGGCGAGTCCAACGGGAGGTACCCGCGGGTTTCCAATTAGACGGCCCAGCAGGTATCCCCCGACCGCCGGACCGGCCACGAAGACATCGTCAACGGTGGCGCTCACCAGGCGAGTCACGTAGCAAAAAATACTCCCGGCGAACATCCCCATGACGATGGGCAGCGGCAGCCAGGTCATGATTCGTCCACCGGCGCCCAGGAGCCCAAGGACCAGGATCAACAGACCCGCTACAAGGTTCGCCCCCACCATTTCGGGGAAGGAGAATTCGCCCACCAGGGTACCCAGGTAGATCAGCCCAGGGATGCTCCAGGTAATCGGAATCGGCATACGGTAGAACAGCGAAAGCGCAATGGAAGCGACGGCTCCGCTGGTCCAGATAATGAATATCCAGCTTGAAGATTCACCGGAGGTCAGGCCAAGTTGGCCCGCGACAGCGATGTGCAGTGGCACCGCACCAAAGGCATACCATACGAAAGCGGTCAGCCCCGCCCACAACGCCGGAGCGTTGATCTCGCGGGCAAATGTGGGGAGCTTCATCGATGCTCCATGGGACTCGAATCTCCCGGAGGGAGGTTCGGCAATTCTGTCACACCAGACCTATGCTGCCCACACCCTCTTGGCTCCAGGGGACGTGCCCACCCTAATCCCATTGAACCCCTGCGGGGGTAGATCCAACATTCTAGGTTAGCCCACGCTGATTGACTGCCAAAGAGTTCAAGAAGCGACTGCGCCCGAGATGAAGATTCCGATCTATCGCATCTCACCTTTACCCTGAATCGGAAATGCCGGCCAATACAGCTATGCTCAACGTTGTTCCAGCTCGCAAATCAAACAGCGCCATGAGGGCTACTAGAATTAGCCGAGAGGAAAGGCGCGCCCCGACCAGGCACAGGTGGACGGCCTAGCTACAATTGGGTAGGGTAGCCTTTCCCGCGATCATGGGTTCCCCCCGGCCCTTCCAAAGAAACATCGGCCCGGGCATGTCATCAACCAGTTGCGGCCTTCAGCTATCCCCGGCGGCGTTTTCTCCGGGAAGTGCCGGCGTGCCCCGTCCCTCCGGCGGGCTTTCCTTCTCAACCGTCTGAACCGGTTGCAAGGGGACCACTCTCAGGAAGAGGGTGGCCAGACCGGCGACCAGAATCACCACCAAGCTGATCTTAAAAACATCATCTATTGAGTTCGAGAGGGCCTGCCGCAAGGTATCGAGCAGCTTCGCCAGCAGGTCTTCGGCCTGGGGGCCGGCCAGGCTAAACCCGGCTCCAAGCCGGGTCAGCGCGTCGTCGCTCAGCAGAGCCTGGGGGTTTTCCGCCAATGCCGAGAGCTGCCCCGGCGGCATGGCTGCTTTCACGTCGGCCGGGAGCGACCCGGTCAGTCCCGAAGCGAAGCGGTTGGTCATCACCGATCCGAGAACCGCCAGGCCCATGGTGCCGCCAATGGACCGGAAGAATTGAATTGAGGAAGTGGCAACCCCAAGGACCCGGTAGGGGACGGCGTTCTGAACGGCGATGGTAAAGACGGGGAAGCTGATCCCCACCCCAAAGCCCATCAGGACTATGTTCGTCACGGCCTGGCTGTTGCTGGTCTCCGGGGACATCCGGGAAAGCAGGAAGACACCCACGGACATGATGCCGATCCCCACCAGGCCCTGGAGCCGGTATCTTCCTCCGAAACGGGAAAGGGCCTGCCCAGATAGGACGGCGCCCGCCACCACGCCGAGCATCATCGGAGTCAAGAAGCTCCCGCTGTTGGTGGCCGAGGCCCCCAGCACGCCCTGGAAGAAGGGGGGGGGACGAACATGATGCCGCCAAACATTCCGAAGCCGGTCAGGAAGGTAGCCAGAAGGGAAACGGTTACCGCGGGATAGCGGAAGATCGACAGGGGAATGATGGGCTCAGACACCCGTCCCTCGATGACGACAAAGGCAACGGCCATCAGGCCCGCAAAACCCAGCGTTCCTAGGACCTGGCTCGAGCCCCACTCATACTGAACGCCTCCCCAGGATAGGGCCAGCAGCAACGGCACCACCGCCATCACCAGAGTGGTTATCCCCAGGTAGTCGAGCTGGTGTTTCGCGGAGGAGGGCCGTATTTGCGGGAAGAACACTATGAACAGCAAGATGACCGGAATCCCCAAGGGGAGGTTGATGAAGAAGATCCAGTGCCAGGAGAGCTGGTCGGTAACCAGGCCCCCCCAAGGTGGGCCCGATGACCGAGGAGAGCCCGAACACCGCGCCCAGAATTCCCTGGTACTTCCCCCGGTCTTCCGGGGGAAACAGGTCTCCGATGGCGATGAAGGCGCTGGCCAGCATGGTCCCGCCGCCGATCCCTTGCAGTCCCCGGAACACGATCAGTTGGGTCATCGTCTGGCTGGTGCCCGCCAGGACCGGGCCCAACAGGAAAATGCCGATCCCCGCGATGTAGAACCACTTCCGGCCGTACATGTCCGTCAGTTTGCCCACGATCGGCACGACGGTGGTGGAAGCGACCAGGTAGGCGGTCGTTACCCAGGTGTACCGGTCGAAGCCCTCCAGGTCGGAGATGATCCGAGGCATTGCGGTGGCCACGATGGTCTGGTCAAGGGACGCCAGGAACAGGGCGAGCAGGACCCCGGCAAGGGTCAGTTTCACCTGCCGTTGGGGCAGCCGATGGAACACCTCGTCCCCGGCCTCCCTGTGTCCAGGCCCGGGAATGCCGCCGGGGCCCTCTTTGTCCGGGTTCAACGAACGCTCTTCCATGGCAACACGTTAACCGCCCTTCCGGGTTTCCACTCTTGCTCCGGCTCCATTCTCATTTTGGTCATAGCTCCCAAACTCTCAGGATACTCCCCGGCGCCCCCCAGGACAACAAACGAAACCGCCATCTCAGATAGAACCCCTTCCCCACAGCGGAGGTTTGCCTCAAACCCGTAATTCCGGGGAGCGAAGCCCTGCTGTCATTCCGAGGAGCGAAGCGACGAGGAATCTGGTGCGGGGTTTCACCATCGAAGCCTTGACCCACCGCCCCGCCCCGTCGCTTCACTCAGGGTGTTATATTCCGGAGTACTTTCATGGCCAGGCGTCACGCCGGGAGTTTCGAAAGATAAATTGCCGGAACCCTGCCGCCGGGTTTGCTTGGGGCGGCGTTTCAACGGTATCATTGTATGGGGTGGCGGAATAATGCATTGGAGTCGCTCACCGCGGCTGACTCAAGGGGATGGATTCATGGAGCTTCGGGTCCTCGGCGCCCACAACATGGAGAGCAAGCATACCCGTATGGAGTCCCACCTGATCGATGGGGTATTGGCCCTGGACGCCGGGAGCATCACCAGAGCGTTGAGCTTCGACGAACAGCTGGGCATTCGCGCAATCATCCTATCCCACAGGCACTTCGACCACGTGCGAGACCTACCCGCCATTGGCCTTGCCCTGCGCAACACCGGCGTCACGGTGGATGTCTACGCAATACCGGACACCATCGAGTTCGTAGCCGCCAAGCTGTTTGACGGAAGTCTCTTCCCCGACCCACTCAACTTTCCAAGCCCAGAGAACCCCACGCTTCGCCTTCACCCGGTCCAGTTCTACCAGGAATTCAAGGTACTCGACTATACCGCGACGGCCGTCCCGGTTCCCCATTCGGTTCCTGCCGCGGGTTTTCAAATTGCGTCGGGCGACGTTTCCCTGTTCTACACGGGAGACACGGGCCGGGGCCTATGCGAGGCCTGGAAGCACGTTACCCCCACCACGCTGCTCGCCGAGGTCACCTTTGGCAACGAGAACGAGGCCTGGGCCTTGGAGGTTGGCCACCTGACCCCTAACTTGCTCGAAGAAGCGTTGGTAAGTTTCAACGAGGAGCGAGGCTACCTGCCGAAGGTGATTGTGGCGCACATGAGCCCACCGTGGGAAGTTCAGGTCAAGGGCGAACTGAGGCGGCTTGCCCGGAAGCTCGGCGTGGATCTCCAGATATCCCGAGCCGACATGAGGGTCACGCTGCAACCGGACCGGCTGCGCCTCAAAACCGTAACGTGGAGCGACGGAACGCCGCCGCAACCGCTATCAAGCCCGTCCCGAGGGCGATACCTCCGGCGATGTAGAAGACCGCGCCCACTGAGAAGGCATCCGCCAGCAGACCGGCGGCGAATGGGGAAACGCTTGCCCGGGGGAAGAATGCCAGCCCCGTAAGCGAAAGGGCCGTGCCTTGGGCTCCCTCGCCGGCCTCATCGGTCACGGCGGTGAAGAACAGGGACAGCAACGGGAAGAGCACCACCCCCATGGCCAGGATGGCCAACAGGAGAGGAAGGTCCTTCCCAACCAGCGGAACGGCCAGTGCCGTCGCACCGAAAAGCAGGAAACTGCCCGCCAGAACTCCCAACCGCCCGATCTTGTCGGAAAGGTGTCCCAACGCCGGCTGGCTGAATATCCCGGCTACTTGGGAGCCCGCGATGAAGAGGGCCATCGTCGAGGTGTTATAGCCCCGGTCCACCTCCAGATGAATCGGGAGGAACGTGACGATCGCGGGCTCCACCAGACCGTAGCACACCATCAGGGCAAGCAGTAGGAGGATGAGTCTGTTGGATACGGCGGAGCGCACCGTCGACAGGTACTGGGAGAAGGAAAGGCCGCCACGCTTCTCCAGCGACAGCCGCGACAACCAGACCCAGATAACCACTCCGCCGGCGATCACCGGCACGCCCATCGCCAAGAACCCGGTTTCCCAAGCCACTGCCGCCGCCAGCCCTCCCGCGGCCAGTGGAGCCAGTACCTGGCCCACGCTGCCGCCCGCGCCGAAGATTGCGATGGCGAAGCTCCGGCGTTCCGGGAAGTTGGCCGCCAGAAGCGAGACACTGGCAGGCGTGTGCACCAGCATGCCGATACCGCCGGCCGACGCCCCCGCTACCGCCACCCACAAGCTGGTGGCCAGGCCCAGGATGACCATGGAGAGACCGCAGAGGATCAGGCCCAGGCCTACTAGGATCGTGGCATTACCCTGCAGCCTGTCCGTGGCGGCGCCGGCCGGGAGGCACGTTGCGGCGGACGCCGCATTCCTTGAAGTTGAAACCAGGCCGATCTGCGCATTGGTTAGCCCCAGACCTGCCTGTAAGCCGGGGAGCAGAATGTAGAAGCCAGAGATGCTCAGATACTTCAACACCTGCCCGGCGAAGCTAATGAGCAGCAGCTCTCTCCGAGCGATGCGCGCTGTTCCTGAAGCTAAGGGCGACTCCACGACCATAGACTAACACTTGCTCCGGATAATGGCTATCGGGCACCGGCCAGCCAAGCAGGTAATGGATCGCCAAGACGCTAAATTGGACCCCTGCCCCTACGGCCTGGCGAGGTACATCTGGGTCTTGTGCGCCTCATGTCCCGGAAAGCAGACGGTTTCGACGGATCTTGGGAACCGAACGCTCCACCCGGTCGCCGCCCTACCCTGGACTACGGGTGTGGGGTATAATCCGGGCGGTTGGTCAGTCTGACGGCGCGGAGATGTTGAGGGCGGGCCAGGAGGGAGAAATGGCAGAGTACACGGCGTATTTCAACGGTGAATGGGTACCATTCAGCCAGGTAAAGATTAGCCCCTTGGACCGGGGTTTCATGGTCGGGGACGTGGTCTTCGACGTCGCCCGCACCTTCAACGGCAAGAGCTTCCGAATGAAGGAGCACATCGACCGGATGTACCGCTCCCTCAAGTTCGTCCGCATCGATCCCGGCCTGCCTCCGGAGGAGATGCAGGACATCGGCGAAGAGGTTATCCGGCGGAACGAGCACCTGCGCGCCGAAGCAGGCGACTTCACCGTCACCGTGTTCGTGACCAGGGGGCCGGGCCGCTGGGCTCGCGACGCCGGGCCGCCCACCGTCTGCTTCAAGGTGGGAGCGATCGACTTCGGCCGGTTCGCCGGGCTCTACGGCCAGGGAGCCCACGGCGTCATCGCCCGTAGCCGGAGCTACCCGGTGGAGTCACTGGATCCCAAGGTCAAGCACTACAGCCGGATGAACTTCAACATGGCCGACCTGGAGGCGGGTGACGTGGACCCGGAGGGCTGGCCGATCCTCATGGACGGCGAGGGCAACCTAACCGAAGGGACCGGATACAACGTGTTCCTGGTCAGCGATGGGGTCATCCGGACCCCCGGAGACCGCGCCATCCTCCAGGGCATCTCCCGGGAGACGGTATTTGACCTGGCGCGAGGGCTAGACATCCCCGTGGTGGAGGAAGACCTCCAACCCTACGACCTCTACACGGCCGATGAGGCCTTCTTCTCCGGCACCAGCCCGTGCGTGGTACCGGTGACCAGGGTGGACCGGCGCGAGCTAGGCGACGGGAAGCCCGGACCCATAACCCAGCAACTTCTGGCCGCCTGGAGTGAGTCCGTGGGCCTGGACATCGTGGACCAGGCGATCCGGTTCGGCCGAGGCTAGGCGCAGGGTATCTGGGTAAGGCCGGGGGGACCCACTCGGTGGCCCCCTCGGAGAGGGAGCCGGGCCGATTCGGTAGCTTCATATGCCCGGCACTAGATGTCGAAGAATCCGGGCCACGGTAATTGTAGCTGAGGACTACTCCAACAGACACGAATCTATCGAACGCCGATTTATGACGGCGAGCACCAGTATCGAGTTCGGCCAACGGCCAAAAGCATTCCGAGTTTGGGTCCCAGAATTTCGGCCCGCGCCAGAGTGGTGCGTTGCACCTGCCTAGCCCTATTTCTGATTATTGGCTATCAACTCCTCGGCGTTCTGGTAGGCAATTAGTTCCTGAATCTTCGGTTTCGAACGGCCCGATTCCCGCTAACACCTTCCATTCATTTGGTACAATCTCCGAGGAAGTCAAAAAACCCAGAAAGGAGAATCACATGCGAGCACAGGTCAGCTTAACTCCGGCAGAGTCCAAGCGCCTAATCGCCAAGGCCACAGCCCGCACCGAGGAGGTTCGCCGAGCGGCTGCGGAGGGAACCATAGTGGTGCACCCCAGCAGCAGCACCTATTTCGTTGTGGAAGAAATCACCGGCCAGAGGCCGCATACAGCCACTTGGGTATGCGGCATCGTTGTGGAAAAGGGCGCCTGCGTGGAGATGGGCACGATGACTTCTTCGAACCCACGGCCTCGGGAAGGGGCGGTGCGCACCGTGGGTGATTTTCCCCACTCTTGGGTCATTGAGGGAGGTAAGCTATCCGTCGGTGAAGACCTGAACTCACTTATGGAGCGGTTGGGCTCCGGGGACGTCTACATCAAAGGGGTGAACGCTCTGGATGCGGAGGGTAACGTTGGGGTGCTCATCGGGAACAAGTTCGAAGGAGGGACCGTGGGAATGGTCATGGGAGCCGCCCGCCGCAACGGATTTGGCGTAATCTTCCCCGTTGGCCTGGAAAAGCTCATCCCCCTTCCGGTGAAAGAGGTGGCCAGGGAAGCCCGAAAGCAAGAGTACGAGTACTCGATGGGCCTCAGCTGTGGACTCCTCCCAGTCCCTGGGACCGCGTTGACTGAACTGACCGCCGTCGAGATCCTGAGCGGCGCCCAAGCCACTCCGATCGCCAGCGGTGGGTTGGGAGGGGCCGAGGGATCCGTGATGCTTGTAATAAATGGAGAGAAGGAACAGGTGTGGCAAGCCATAGAGCACGTGGAAGCCTGCAAGGGGGCCAGCCTTCCCCAGGTGCGGGTTCCCGACTGTTACAGCTGCACCGCCACCATTTGCGATTTCCCAATCGGGGATAAGCACTGGGCTTAGAGCATCGGAGAGCGGGCGAACCCCGATAGGGGACCGGGTACCGACCAACCTTATTCATGCTGGTCTGCGCTGAATCAGGTTCGGTCAAAGTTGCAAGCTCGAAAGCGCCCGGCGGGTCGCAGTGTTCGGTCTCCGGTCCTCCTATCCGCCGGACTCGCGGTAGGCGCGGAGGATGAGGTGGACCCTTCGGTTGGACCGGATTGGGATTTGAACACGAAGCCCAGCCCGCCCGGTTGGGGCCAGTATCGATGCAAGATTCTGCTTGTCTGCTGGGCGGAGAGCGCAACATCGAGAGTTCGGCGGAAGGAGCATTGGTGGTGGCCAAGCTCCCGCTGACTAACCCAAGACCGATGGGTTATCCGCCCACGACGCGCAATCATCATTTGCCGCCGGAATGAAATGACCTGCACTCCAAGCTGAAGCCCGGCGTAGACCGCCGGTGATGATGGAATGTGTTCGGGGGTAAGAAGAACCGAGCGAGTGGAGTTGGCGTGAGTTCTTGGGGCGAAGCTTCAGTGGAACCTGAGGGGAGCGGATAGCCGATGTTCGCCGGGAAGCTTAGCGTTGGTTGGGCCGCTGGGTCCGCTAAAGCCCCGCCTCGTACAGAAAGTCACCTGAGGCATAGCTCTTCAACAAGGTGCGGGCGATGATTGTTTGTTGGATCTCGTTGGTGCCCTCGCCGATCATCATCAAGGGCGCGTCGCGGAAGTAGCGCTCCACGTTGAGGTCCTGAGTGTACCCGTATCCGCCGTGAATGCGCAAGGCGTCGATGGTTACCTGCATGCACATCTCGCTGGCGAACAGCTTGGCCATGCCTGCCTCCAGGTCGGCGCGCTCGCCCCGGTCTTTCTTGTCGGCGGCGTGCCGGACCATGAGATGGGCCGCCTGTAACTGGGTGGCCATCTTCGCCAGCATCATTTGGATGGCCTGGTGCTCGGCGATGGGCTTGCCGAAGGTCTCCCGGTGGCGGGCGTACCCGATGGCCGCTTCCAGGGCGGCACGGGCGATGCCGACACAGCGGGCGGCCACGTTGACCCGCCCCAACTCCAGGCCGCTCATGATCTGGTAGAACCCCTGGCCCTCCTCACCGCCGACCAGGTTACTCCCCGAGACCCGGTAATCGTCAAAGACCAACTCGCAGGTGTCCACCCCTTTGTACCCCAGCTTGGGTATATCCCGGACCACGTTAAACCCGGGCCCCTTTTCGGCGATGAAGATGCTCATGCCCCGGCGCGGAGGGTCGGCCGCCGGGTCGGTCTTGACCACCAGGGCGAAGGTGTTGCCGTGGCGGCCGTTGGTGATCAGGGTCTTGGCGCCATTCACCACGTATTCGTCACCGTCCCGGACTGCCCTGGTTTTGATGGCCTGAACGTCGCTGCCCGCATCGGGCTCGGTGATGCAGATGCCGCCCCGCTTCTCGCCGGTAGCCATGAGAGGGAGGAAACGTTCTTTCTGTTCCTCGGTGCCGCCGTTGACCACCGTGTAGGACATGATGACGTGGGAGTTGAGAATGCCGCTCAGGCTCATCCATCCCAGGCAGATCTCCTCGATGATCAGGGCGTAGGTAGCTACATCCAGCCCCAGGCCGCCGTACCGCTGCGGGATGATGGCGCCAAACAGGCCCAGCTCCTTCATCCGCTCCACCAGCTCCGTGGGGTACTCGTCGGCATGCTCCATGCGGGGGGCCACGGGCACCACCTCCCGGCGAACGAACTCGCGGATGGTGTTGACGATGCCTCTTTGGGTTTCCGTAAGCTGCGCCACGGCCTCTCCTTCGAAACCTACTCTTTGGGACCGAAGACTCGGGGCGATGCGGCCCGCCCCATGCGGACGAGTCGTCCCTGTTGATTATACTGCCTGCGCTGTTGCAAGGTCGCTAGCAGCCGCGGGGTATCAGCGACAGTTGGACGCTTCGGCACCGAAGAGTCAGGCCGGCGAGACGCATGGCCGCGTCCCGTCAAGTGGTGTAGGAGGGTGTCATTCTCACGGAGTTGCTGAGCTGCCGTCGCCGGCAGCAAGCGTGGTTCAAGCTCCGGCAGGGAGAACTCCGGGCTCCCTGAGGATATTCGAGGGCGCCGGAGCAGGGTGATCGCCTTCGGTCAACACATCTATCATATCCAAACACCGCAAACGGAAGTCAACCCTGCGACGCAACGCCGGCCCCACCTCCCATCACCGCACCGAATGAGACGGACGCAACGACAGGAGATGGCATCGCCGCCGGCGTGAGTTCCGCCGCAGAGATTGCCGTCTCCTGGTGCTGCCGCTCCGAGGGTGAGCCGGCCGGCATCCATTATTGGGTCTTACTGGGGACTTACTTCGGATCGTCGCCTGGGTCCAGGTCGCCTGGGTCCAGATTGAACAGCCGGGTGAAAGCCTCGCAGTCGGCAGCGCCTCCCTGACCCCGGAGCGCCGCCATCGGGTTGTGGAGCAGCTTTCTTATCAAGCTTCGGCTCATCGTCTCAATGTCATTTCGCTGCTTCTCGGTGATCTCCGGAAGAAGATTCAGGGTCTTCGCCACCTCACGCTGCCGGAGTTCTTCGGCTTGGTGATACAGCGCGGCCAGGGTTGAGTCCACCAAGGAGGAACCCCTGGACTCGGAGAAACCGGCCACCGCCTCTTCTATGATGGCTTCCACTTTTACAACCTCCCCTTCTCGCTCTCGGCGATTAGAGGCGGAAACGGCCTGCAAGTCATCGATATCGTAGAGGCTCACCCCCGGGATGTCCGCCACCACCGGGTCAATGTCCCTCGGCATCGCGATGTCCATGAGCAGCAGGGGGTTGCCGTGATGTTCTCGAGCGGCCTGTTTGACGGCCGCGGCGCTGATGACGTGGGTGGAGGCGCCGGTGGCGCTGATGACGATATCTGCCTCGGCCAGGGCTTCCACCAAACGGTCAAACGGCAGGGCGATTCCTCCCAGCTCGTCGGCGAGGCTGCGGGCCCGGTGATACGTGCGGTTGACCACGGTGATGCGACCGACGCCGGCCTTGGCCAGCGCCCTGCAGGCAAGCTTTCCCGCTTCTCCTACTCCCACCAGCAGCGCCGTGGACTCCCGTAGCTCGCCCAGCGTCTCGCGGACCAACTCGACGCACACGTAGCTCACCGACATGGCGTGGCGCCCGATTGCGGTCTCTTTGCGGGCCTTTTTGCCGACGCGAAGGGCCTGATGGAACAGCTTCGAGAGGTCCCGCTTGGCGGACCGAGCCTGTACCGCCTCGGTGAACGAGTCCCGGACCTGGCCGAGAATCTGGGGTTCGCCCAAGACCAGTGAATCCATCCCCGAGGCCACCTCGAATAGGTGGCGCACCGCCGCGTCATCGGTGTATTCATATAGATAGGGAGTTATGTCATCGGCCGCTATGCCATGGATCTTGGCGAGAAAAGACCGGATCATTTCGCCGGTCCGAACGGGGTCCTGCGTCGCGGAGTAGATTTCAGTCCGGTTGCACGTGGCCAGGATGACCACCTCTTCGACCTGTTCCTTGAGCAGGCTCAGGGCATCCGGAAGTTGCTCCTTGGAGAACGAGACGCGGTCCAGGTCGGCGTCGGTGAGCGACATGATAACACCGTCCGCGGCGGTCTGGACCGCCTGACCGTAGGCCCGCAGCGCGTCCAGGTCAACCTTGACGTTTCTGGCCCACTGGCCCCAGGCGGCTACATCCTCGGTGGGCGGTGGCTCGCTGAGGCCCGTCTTCCCGGCCCAGGTGGTGGCGGCCAACGGGGCGCCGCTATTGATCACGACGTTGCCGATGATGTCCTGGGATAGCAGCGCATGGGCATAGGTGGCGCCGAGAGGATTGGCCATGCCCGGTGGCTTCCAGTTCGCTTGCTCGGTGGTCACTCCTTGCATGGTGGCCGCAAGCCACTCATTAGCCTCTCGAAATTGCTGGCGCAGTAGGTCTCTGGCGTCCATCACTCTCTCCCATTTTGGGCTCGTGGGCCACACAGTATGTTGCGTAGTACTCAGTCAATTTAGATCTGCAAATTGTCATTCTGGGCGAAGCGAAGAACCTCAGCGTAACAATGAGATTCTTCGTCGCTCTGCTCCTCAGAATGACATCATGCCAAAACCAAGTTGCCTGACTGCTAGTATCGCGGTGATTGACCGCTAAATCAAACCGCGTACCTCCCCGGATGCCTAATCCCCGGCGGGCCTGCGCCGCAACATGCGGGTCAAGGTGCAGGATATGACCTCCTCTTCCCGCTGGTTGCAAATGACCAGCCGCGTCACCACGATTCCTCGATCCTCGCGCCGGGTGTGCCGCTTCTCTTTCGTCTCCATCCGAACGTGGATCGTGTCGCCCACGTAGACCGGCCTGAGAAACCGCAGCTCATCCATGCCCAGGAAGGCCAGGGCCCGTCCTTGAAGCACCCCGGTTTGGACGAAAAGCCCTTCACCGATGGAGAAGGTAAGCAGCCCCGGAACGAGCCTTCCCGTAAATTCCGTCTCCCGGCGCAGGTATTCCTGGTCGATGAAAAGGGGCTCGCAGATGCCGGACAGGGCGATGAAGTTCACGACGTCTGTCTCGGTGACGGTGCGGGCCATGGTCCGGAATCCTTCGCCCGGCACGTAATCCTCGTAGTACCAACTCTCCATTGTTTCTCCTTTAGAAGCTCTCGGGCGGCTCGGACCCCCCGCAGCTGGCGGACAACGATCTGGGCCGGGTCCTCCGGCCGGTCCGGCTACAGGCGTCCGATGATCGCATCCGCCACGATGTTGCGCTGAATCTGGTTGGTGCCTTCCACTATTTGCAACACCTTGGCGTCCCGCATGTAACGTCCGATGGGCGTTTCAATGGAGATGCCGGCCGACCCGAACACCTGGACCGCATCCACCGCGACTTTCATGGCGACGTCGGTGGCGAAACACTTGGCCATGGCAACCAGAGCGGCCACCTCCTTGCCCACGTGTCCCGCGTCGATGGCGGCCGCCGACCGGTACACCAGGTGACGGGCGGCCTCGATCTCGATGGCCATGTCGGCGATCATCCATCGCAGGCCCTGGAAGGCCCCGATCTTCCGGTTGAAGGCGGATCGCTCCCTGGCGTACTCCACGGCCAGGTCCATGGCGCCCTGGGCCAGGCCAACCCCTCGGGCACCGATAATGGGGCGAGATCGGTTGAAGGCCTCCATCACCACCTTGAATCCCCCATCCTTCGAACCGAGCAGATTGCCGGCAGGAATGAAGGCATCATCGAATTGAAGCTCGGATGATGGAACGCCCCGTGCTCCCGATTTATGCTCATCTCGGGTGACGGTAAAGCCGGGCGTCCCCCGCTCGACGATGAAGAGACTGACGCCTCGTCCACCGGCCTCCGGGTCCGTCTTGGCGGCCACCAGCACGAAGTCGGCCACCTTGGAGTTGGTGGCGAAGATCTTCGTGCCGTTCAGCCGGTAGCCGTCACCCACCGGCTCCGCCCTGGTCTGGATAGCGGCCACGTCGGAGCCGGCCCCAGGCTCGGTCACGGAGATGGATCCGCGCAGATCCCCACTGGCGAGGCCGGGCAACAGACGGCCGCGCTGCTCTTCGTTACCCGCGGCCAGGATGGCGCCGAAGGGGACCCACTGCACCACCAGTAGGTAGGCGGTGTTGTAGCACACCCGCCCCAGTTCCTCCACGGCCAGACAGCCCGAGAGCACGGAGCCCGTGCCGCCGTACTCGGGAGCGAAGGGAAGGGCAAGAAACCCCAACTCCCGGAGCAGGTCAAACATGTCCTGGGGGTATTCCGCCAGCGCGTCAATCTCCGCCGCCCGGGAAGCCACCCGCTCCCGCGCCACCCGGCGCACGCTCTGCTGAAGAAGTTCTTGCTCTTCCGTCAACGCATACTGACCCATAAATTCCTTGCCTGGGAGAATCGGTCAAACGACCCGGTCCAGCCTTGGACCGGGTCACGGCAACGGGCGGGCCAAGTGGGGGTCAGGATTAGCTCCCGTTACCCTCATTTACCCTCATCGCTTTGGACGGCCTTGCCTCAAAAGCACCCTGGAGCATGTCACCCCATGTGAAGCGATGGGCCTGGGGTGGTGGGTCCAGGCTGCCCCGGGCCGCCCAGTTGGAGCCCAGCACCGGATTCCCCGTCGCTTCGCTCCTCGGAATGACAATATTAAAACAAAGCCGCTTTGGGCGATGCCGCTGGATCAGTCGCGAGCGCCGAAAATGGCCACGGAGCAGGTGAAGGAGCCGGGCCGGCCACCCAGGTTGTGGGTCAGGCCCAAGCCAGCCTTCTTGAGCTGACGGGCTCCCGCTTTACCCTGGAGCTGTTTGTAGACCTCATAGATCATGCGGATGCCGCTGGCGCCGATGGGGTGCCCGAAACACTTTAGCCCGCCGTCGGTATTGACCGGAAGCTCTCCCTCGAGGGTGAAGGTGCCCGCCTCCACGTCTTCGCTAGCCCGGCCCCTGGGGCTGAACCCCAGGTCCTCGTAGATAATCAGCTCGGTGATGGTGAAGCAGTCATGGACCATGGCCAGGTCCAGTTCCTCCCGGGGGTTGGTTATCCCGGCTTCCTGATAGGACGCCTGGGCGGCCCGGACACTCTCGGGGAAATGGACGAAGTCCCAGTCGTTGCGCATGATGCCGTAGGCCCCCACCGACAGGCCCAATCCCTTCACCAGCACGTAGTCGTCGCGGAAAGTGCGGGCGATTTCCGGCGTGGTGATGATCGCCGCGGCGGCTCCGTCGCTGACCCCGCAGCAGTCGAAGAGCCCCAGGGGCCAGGCCACCATGGGGGCGTTGACCACCTGGTCGGTGCTCACCTCCCGCTGGAAGTGGGCCTTGGGGCTCATGGTGCCGTTGTGGTGGTTCTTGCTCGCAATCTGGGCCAGGGTGAGCTTTCCCTGCTCGTAGGGGATGTCATAATGGTGGAAGTAGCGGGTGGCCGCCAGGGCGAACTGGGAGGGCGGCGGTACCGCCGGCGCAACGTCGGAGCCCGCGGCCTCGGGAATGGCCAACCCGGAGAAACCCGAGTCCTTCAGCTTCTCGACACCCAGGGCCAGGACGATATCGTAGATGCCGGCAGCCACGGCGTAGCAGGCGTTCCGAAAAGCATCGGTGGCCGTAGCGCAGGCGTTCTCCACCCGCGTGATTGGGATATAGTCCAGCTTCAGCGCGTCGGCCAGCGGTTGCCCGGTGCGGAAGGAGCTGACCGTTCCCAGCCAGGCAGCCTGGATGTCCTTGCCGTCGATGCCCGCGTCGGCGTAGGCCTCGTAGGCGGCCTCCACCATCAGGTCCGGTACACCGGCATCCCAACGCTCCCCGAACTTGGTGCATCCCATTCCGATAATTGCCACACGGTCTTTTATTCCACGCATCATCCGTCTCCGAGTCTGTGAGTAAACTGGGGTCGAACCCGCTCAGGCGACTGGTACAATCTACACCGTCGTGCGCTGGGGGATTGCTTTCCAGTAGTAGTTGTGGATGCCGTTGACCACCCGCAGCTTGCGAAAGCTCATCTCCACGGGCATGCCGATCTGTACCTCATCCAACTCCCGGTCCGTCATCATGCACAGCATCCGTCCGCCAACCTGGAAGTCCACGACGGTGATCACCAGCGGCGAGTCGGTGGTGCCGGCCAGGTAGTCCAGGGAATAGGTGAACACGGTTCCGGGCTGGTCGCTGAAGCGAAGTGGCGAGGAATCATCCCTGGCCCGGCAGTTAACGCAAACATTTTGCGCGGGGTACTGGACGTAGCCGCACTGGTTGCACGTGGCGCCGTAGAGCCGGAGGTTCTTATCGCTCTCCCGCCAGAGGGCGGTAACCGAGGGGGAGGCCGGGGTAGGGCGGCGGGCCGCGGCGTCGGTGACCCAGACATCCCGCCATCTGGCGTAGGTTTCGTAGCTGCTGATCTGACGCTTGGAGCCCAGGTATCCGGTCACGCCCATGCGGGGATCGAGCCCAGAGATAGCCTCGGTGGTCCTGAAACCCAGCACGTCGCTGCCATCTCCATAGGATACCGCCAGGAGAAGCTGGCCGGGGCCGGCGCCCTCCAGGGCCGCCGCCAGCAGCATCAGCGGGAAGGCGGCGCCGGTGTTGCCCATTTTGCCGAAGAGGGGGTCCTGCACCTGCTCCGGGGTGAAGCCGGCCTTGCGGGCCAGCTGGCCGTGGCGCCGGCCGTCCGGGGCGTACAGGGCGACTTTGGTTACGTCCTGAGGGGAGAGTCCCTGCTTCCGGAGAAACCCGGAAACAGCATCCGACAGGATGCGCTCCAAGCCCTCTTCAGCGGCGAACCGGTCCTCCCAGGACCGGACGAAGGGGTCCCCGGCGGAGCGCCAGGAATCCAGCATGTTCTCGGTAATGGAGTGGGAGCCTTCCAGGGCCGCGACGACCCCGTCCCCGGACACCAGGAAGGCGGCCGCGCCGTCGCCCAGGTTCCGCTCGGTGTCACCACGTGGGGCGCCCGCCCGATTGTCGCTGGCGATGACCAGGACGGTTCTAGCGGAGCCCGCGGCCACCGAATCCAGGGCCGATTTCAACGCGGTGGTTCCCGCCCGCAGAACGTCGGTGATGTCGGCGGCGAAGATGTCCCGGCGCAGGTCGAGGGCGGTGGCTATTATGGCGGCGCACTGCTTTTCAGCGTAGGGAGGAGTGGTGGTCGCGAAGATCAGGCCGTCCACGGACCGGCGGTCCCAGCCGCGGAGGCAGTCCACTCCTGCCGCCACCGCCATGCTGACACTGTCCTCGTCGAAGTTGGCAATGGATCGCTCTTGGGGGGAGTTCCAGCCCACGGTTTCGGGGCCGAGACGGTATCTGGGGACATACCCTCCGAAGGCGGCGATTCCTACCAAAATATACCTTCTGCCGGACAATCTGGGGCCATGCTAGCAGCTTGCCGTTGCCAGTGTCAACGCGCGTGCGACGGAGGGAAATGGCAGCTTTCTACCGGGCCCTGACAGGCGTACCGGAGCGGGGTCCAGGCACCCCCTATGTTACAATTGGGGAAAGTGGTTACCCTATGGCCCGCGCCGTTATTTATGGATGGTTATCCATTTCCCGAGGAGACTGTATCCGTGACCAAATTCCGTCCACAATGGGCCCTCCTGGTCCTGGTGATGTCGTTGGGGGTCCTGCTGGTGGCCGCCGCCTGCCGAGGCGGAGAATCCGGCCCCGCCACGGAGCCGGACCCGGCCGTAGAAGGACTGCCCACCGAGTTCGACCGGATGGCGGAGGTCTGGAAGCTGCTGGCGCGGGAGCACATCGACGGCGACAGCCTGGATGCCGAGGACCTCAGCGATGGGGCGATTCGCGGTATGCTGGACGCTCTGGATGACCCCTATGCGGCCTACCTTACCTCAGACCAGTTCGCCGTCGACTCCCAGGATATTAAAGGGTACTTCGAGGGAATCGGGGCCGAAGTAGGCATGCGGGACGGACGGATCACCATCCTCGCTCCGATGCCGGACACGCCGGCCGAGGAAGCCGGAATCCGGCCGGGCGACATCATCCTGGAAATCGAAGGCGAGAGCACCAAGGGTATCAGCATTATGGAGGCGGTGAGCAAGATCCGGGGCGAGAAGGGGACCGATGTAATGCTCCTGGTGCTGCACATCAACGCGAGTCAACCGGATCTGCTGAGGATAACCAGGGGCAAGATCCCGCTGGAAAGCGCCCGCCTGTTGATGCAGGTCGGGCAGATCGGCCACCTGCGGGTGTTCAGTTTTACCGGCACCACCAAAGACGAGATCAAGAAGGCGTTGGAACGGTTCGAGCGCTCCAAAGGGGTTGGCCTGGTGCTGGACCTGCGGAACAACCCCGGCGGCCTGCTAACCTCGGTGGTGGACGTCACCAGCCAGTTCCTGGACGATGGCCTGGTCCTTTACCAGATCGATGCACAGGGCAAACGCACCGATTGGGACGTCAAGTCGGGGGGTGAGGCGCTAGACGTGCCGCTGGTGGTCCTGGTCAACGAGTTTAGCGCCAGCGCCAGCGAGGTTTTGACCGGCGCGTTCATGGACCACGGCCGGGCCACCGTGATCGGCACCACCACCTTCGGCAAGGGCAGCGTCAACAACATGTGGCCGCTGAGCGACGGATCGGGCATCAACTTCACCATCGCCCGCTGGTTCACTCCCGAGGGGACCGTGATTGAAGGCGAAGGGATATCGCCGGATATCATCGAGGAGCGTGGCGAGGACGACTCCGAGGATGTTCAACTGGACCGGGCCATCGAGGTGCTCAAGGAGCAGATTGCCCAGGGCGGCTAGAGCGTGGCAAGAAAGAAGAAGGCTTCCGACACCAAGACGCAAGACCGGCCGATCGCATCCAACCGGCGGGCGTTCTACAACTACGAGATTCTCGACCGGTACGAGGCCGGGTTGGTGCTCAAAGGGACCGAGATCAAGTCATTGCGGGCCGGGCGCGCCGACCTGCGAGACGGGTACGCCCGCCCCCAGAACGGCGAGCTATGGCTGGTGAACACCTATATCGCGCCCTACGACCCGGCCAGTATCTACAACCACGACCCGAGGCGTCCCCGAAAGCTGCTGATGCACCGGGAACAGATCGACAAGTTGAAAAGCCTGGTGGCCGAAAAAAGGCTGACCATCGTGCCGCTGCGCCTCTACATCAAGAACCATGTGGCCAAGGTGGAGTTGGGCCTGGCCCAGGGCAAGCGCCAGTACGACAAACGTCGGGCAATAATGGAGAAAGAGTTGGACAAGGCGGCGCGGCGGTCCATGCGCTCCATGCGGTAGAGCTTTGCCTCTACAGTAGCGGTCAACACGTCACCCCGAGTGCTGCGACGATCCCCGGATGATGGGTCCACGCTTCCATCGAGAATCCCCCGAGAATCCCCCGAGAATCCCCCGAGAATCCCCCGAGAATCCCCGCACCAGGTTCCTCGTCGCTCCGCTCCTCGAAATGACAGTGTGGCTCCCCTCCTTGGCTTGACAGCGTCGAGGCAAGGCCCCTCGGGCCGAGCCGGTCGAACCACGGTAGTTGGTTGTTGGAGCGGCGTGCTTAGCCCAGGCGCTGGGCCACGGGCAGCACTTGATCGGCCAGATGCTCCATCATCCGAAGGTTGCCGTCCAGATCCGCGGCCCTGAAGCCGTAGGTCAACTGGTCGATTCCCAGCTCATGGCAGTGATGAAGGTCGTCGATGACCTCCTGCGTAGGGACAATCAGCGCCCCCAGGCTTTGCGTGCCGGTTCCCTCCGGTATCCCCAGATCGGTGACGTGCACCGTTCGTTTCAGCGATATCGAGATGCCGGCCGGATCGCGGCCTGCCCGCTCCGCCCGCTGCCGCAGGTAGGGGATTTGCTGGGCGACATATTCCGGGGTCTGGCGGGTGGTATGCCAGCGGTCGCCATACTTGGCGGTGCGCCGCAGGGCGGCCCGCGTGTGCCCGCCAATCCATATGGGGATGTGGGGCTTCTGTACCGGTTTGGGGTAAAACTGGATGCCATCGAACTGGTAGAAACGGCCGTGGTAGGACGGGTCCGGCTCGGTCCACAGGACTTTGAATATCTCTATAAACTCGTCGCTCATGACGCCGCGCTGGGCGAAGGGGACGCCCAGGGTCTCGAACTCTTTTTCCAGCCAGCCGACGCCCACGCCGCAGATTATGCGGCCCTCGCTCAGCACGTCCAGAGAGGCGAACATCTTGGCCATGACCACCGGGTTACGGTAGGGCAGTATGATCACCGTGGTCCCGATCTTTATCGTTCCGGTGCAGGCGGCAATATAGCCCAGGAGGGTCATCATCTCCAGGAACGGGGTCTCCGACGCCCGGATAAACGAGCCGTCGGCGGTATAGGGGTACCCATGGCTCCCGCCGGTGGGCAGCACGATGTGGTCTCCCAGCAGCAACGACTCGAACCCGAGTTCGTCGGCCCGCCGGGCGAAGCGTTTCAACCCAGGACCGTCCGGCACTCCGGGCATGGCAATCCCGATTTTCATCTCCGAACGTCTCCTTTTAGCAGCATGAATATGGCGGGCACAACCGTACTGGGTTGGGCACACCCCGTGAACTCCGTGGCGCTGGTGGACCGATTATACCCCACGGAGAAGAATCAGCCGCAGCACCAACCCGTGGCTGGGTTCAAGGAAGCCGGTCACCCACTTCCCGATCCTCAGCTTCTTCCGTGCAGCCTCACCTCCACTCAGCGCCTTTCGATAGGCTAACTTTCCACACAGGCCAGACCTTCGTCCTCGATGTCAGCGAGGCGGGAGGCTCCGATTCCGTTGATGCGAACCAGATCGTCTATTGAACTGAACGGCCTCAACTGAACCGCCTCGGCGGCACGTACCGGCCCAATATGAATGATCAGATCCAGTTCCTCGGCCGACGCTGAGTTTACGTCTATCTGCCCTTCTTCGCATCCAGCATCACCTGGTAGTGGCTCAGGTGTAGGCGAGGGTGCCGCGGTGGCCGTCGGCGAAGGGATGGGTGTCGGCGTGGACGTCGGGGTAGCCGTCGGCGTGGGCACGGGTGTGGTTGTTGGCGTCGGCGTTGGCGTTGGCGTGGCCGGCGGCTGCGGGGTGGCGGTTGCCGATGGGGTTGCTGTATGGGTGGGCGTGGGCACGGGTGTGGGTGTGGGTGTTGGGGTCGGCGTCGGCGTCGGCGCCGGTGTGGATGTTGCTGCGGGAACGGGTGTCGGAGGCAGCGTCTGGATCGGCAGGGCTGTTGACGCGGGCTCAGGAGTTGGTGTTGGAGCCGCTGCCGGAGGGCGGGTGTGTTCGTCGGGGATGATGTCGGGTACGGGGTGTAAGTCGGGTAGAGGGTGTAGGTTGGGTAAGGCGTGTAGGTAGGAGAATGGGTCGGGGTAGACGCGAGCGGCGGCAAGGTGGGCTCGTGGGTCAGGCCCTCGGGCCCTGGCGTCGGCAAGCTCACCACTGTAGGCGCGGGACCGGACGTTGAAACCACCTCCGGAGTAACCGAGGTGGCGCAGGACACGGCCAATACCGCAATCAGCGGCCAGCTCCACCGGAAACGAAAGATGCTCCTTCGAAACCCGGACATAGATTTCCACCACGCCGAGCTTCCTCCCGCCACGACATCAGCAGCAATCTAACTCAATGAAACGATTCCCGCAAGGGTGCGAAGGGAGCGGCCGTCCGGTCCCGGTTACCCGCGGCGAAGAAAACTTGAAGACAATGGGGGCAAAAACCGGTGCGGCCCAGCTGCACCAGACTTGCTGGAGACGCCGCGCCGCACCGTAAATCTCTTGGGATGGCCGGAAGGCGGACATCGAGACGTCCGCCATCTATTACATCATCGTATAGCCGCCGCTGACGCTCAGGGTCTGCCCGGTGATGAAGCTGGCCGCGTCCGACGCCAGGAACACGACGGCGTTGGCCACCTCTTTCGCCGTGGTGAGCCGGCGGAGAATGTAGTTCCTGGCCGCCTTCTCCCTTACGTCGTCCGTGAATATATCCCGCATGTGGTTCCACATGCTCTCGCCGCTGATGGACTCCTCTTGAGGAGGCACCACCAGCCCGGGGCAAACCACGTTGAAGCGCAGGCCGTAGCGGCCCGTCTCCCTGGCCACGGACTTGCTCAGCGCGATGACCCCACCCTTGCAGGCGGAATACACCGCCTCCCGGTATTCGCCCATGCGGCCGGCGTCGGAGCTGATGCTGACAACCGCGCCTGACTCCCGCTCGACCATGCGGGGCACCACCGCATCGAAGCAGTTGATGGCCCCCCAAAGGTTGACCTTCACTTCCTTTTCCCACTCCTCCCTGGGTTTCTCCAGGAACAGCCGGTCGATGGTCCAACCCACGTTGTTCACCAGGACATCGACGCTGCCAAACTCGCTGATGGACTGCTCCACCATCTTCCCCACCTGGAAGTGGTCGGTAACGTCGGTGGCGATGACCTTAACCCGGGTTCCCGGGTTGGTGCCGGCCACCTCCTCCGCCACCTTCTCACCGTGGCTCGGCGCCAGCTCGGCGATGGTGATGTTGCTGCCCTCGGCGGCGAAGGCGTGGACGATGGCCCGGCCGATGTTGGAGCCGCCACCCGTGATGATTACGTTTTTACCTTTCAGCCCCAGTTCCATGTATCGATGTCCTCCCTGTGAATTTTGACCCACCCCCCGGCGCCGGCGGCGCCACGACGGGGGAGAATTGACGGGTCCGCCGGTGGGGAAACCGCGAGCCCTTTTCCAACCTGGAAAATCGCGCCCGGACTACCGGTTCCACACTGACGATACCCTTGATACCGATGGGGCGTCTTCCGGCGTGAGCCACGCCTGAAAAACCCCGAAACCAGGCCGGGGGCGTCACTTTTGGAGAGAGGCTCTGCCAGACGGCTTAACCTGTGGAATGCCGCGGAAGCGCAGTCGTAGCAGCCCCTTGACATCCTCGGCCGCGGTGCGGGTGACGTTCACGCTGCTGTTTGGATCGTCGGTCCATCTAACCGGAATCTGCTTGATCCGGTACCCGCGTTTGGCCGCGATGATCAGCAACTCGGTGTCGAAGAACCAGTTATTGTTCTCGATCTTGGGAAGGATCTCCTCGGCGGCCCGGCGGGTCATGGCCTTGAACCCGCATTGGGCGTCCTGAAAACCGGTGAAGAACATGGACCGAATCAACAGGTTGTAGCCACGGGAGACGAACTCCCGTTTGAATCCCCGGGTAACCCTGGAGCCCTTGCTCAGCCGGCTGCCTATGGCGACGTGATAGCCCTCCTCCAGGGATTTGATCAACTCAGGGAAATGAGCCAGGTCGGTAGCCAAGTCGACGTCCATGTAGCTGACAATGTCGGCCTTACTATCCAACCAGGCGGCCTTCAACGCCCTTCCCCGGCCCTTCTGCGGTATGTGAAGGTAGTTGATCCCCGCATACTTCTCGCAGAGCATCTCCGACACGGACCGGGTCCCATCGGTTGAGGCATTGTCGGCGATGATGATCTGCCACGGGCTGCGCAGGTTGTCCCGAAGGAATTCGGCCAGGATAACGACGCTGCGAGGCAAGGCCCGCTCCTCGTTATAGACCGGTATCACGATGTCGATAGTGGCGCTCATCCCTACCTCCATCCCAGGACGCCATTGATTGCTATGCCGTTGATTGCCTTGCCCGGATGGCGCCACCGGCGCACCTAGGCGTCGAGCAGTGCCCTGAGGGTCTTGAGATTGAGGATGTCCTCCTTGTTGTACTCCAGAAGACGGCTCAGAGCCTTTTCGTCGTCGTTGGCCCGCCACTGGTCCCAGAGGCGAATCGCGTTCAAGCCGTCCATGCCCGGCAACTTTCTGCGGATCCCCAGGGCTCGCTCCACTTTTTTCAGCCCTCCCCGCAATCCCTGGTCCCAACAATCGTACATCAGATCCCGGTGCCGCAGGCCTTTCTCCAGGTCCACTCCCAGGCGGGTCCTGATGAACGGAACGTCGAACCTGCTCCCGTTGAAGGTGTAGAGGGCGGAGACCCCCTGGAAGGCGGCCTGAAGCCGGCCGGCGGTAATTTCATCACCCACCAGTTGAATCATGGCCGAACTGTCGCCGTCATCGTCGTGGTCGATGAAGACGCCGACAACGGTCAGTTCGTCCGATCGAGGGGAAAGACCGGTGGTTTCGATGTCCAAATAGGCGTCCAAGCTAGTTCGCTTCCCGAGCCAGGGCCGCTGCCGTCAAGATGTCATTCGGAGTCGTCATCTCCATTAAACCGTGGGAGGAACGAATCCCCCATAGCCCCCTTTCTGTCGGGGAGGGAAACGAGGGGATTGTAGCCAACGACCTCGCCTTCGCTCATTTGCCGTCGATTTTGCAAGGGACAGTATACCAAAAAGGGGGCCAGGAACCGGCGATCCGCCGGCCCTCGCTCAATGACGAAAGTTGCGGACGCCGGTGAAGACCATCGCCATATTGCTCTGGTTGGCGGCGTCGATCACCTCGTTGTCGCGAATTGACCCTCCGGGCTGGACGATGGCGGTGATCCCAGCCTCCGCCGCCAGTTCAATGTTGTCCGGGAACGGAAAGAAGGCGTCCGAGGCCAGCACGCTTTCCCGCGATTTGTCCCCGGCGGTCCGCCGGGCCAGGTGTACGCTGACCACCCGGTTGGGCTGGCCCGCCCCCATGCCGACCAGCGTGCGGTCTTTGGCGAAGACGATGGCGTTGGATTTGATGTGTTTGGCCGCCTTCCAGGCAAAAGCCAGGTCCCGAAGCTCCGCGTCGCTGGGAGCCCGGTTGGTGACGGTTTTCCACTCCGCCGGGCCTTCGGTGGCCGCGCCCAGGGTCTGAACCAGCAGGCCACCGCTGATGGGCCGAAGATCATAGGATGGCGCGCCGCCCGTCCGTTCCACCGCCAGGAGGCGCAGGTTCCGTTTCTTTCGGAGGATCTTCAACGCTTCAGGCTCGTAGCCCGGCGCCACCACCACCTCATAGAAGACGGGGCCCATGGCCGCGGCGGTGGCGGCGGTCACGGTGCGGTTATAGCCGACGATGCCGCCGAACGCGGATACCGAATCCCCTTCGTAAGCCCGGCGGTAGGCTTCGGCCTGGTCCTCGTGACTGGCCAGGCCGCAGGGATTGGCGTGCTTCACCACCGCGGCCGTGGGCTCGGCGAAGTCGCTGACGGTGCGCCAGGCGGCGTCGGCATCCATCAAGTTGTTGAAGGAAACTTCGCGCCCGTGGAGCTGGCGGGCGCCGGCCACGCCGCCGGTGGGGCCATCCCCCAGCACGTAGAGCCCGCCTTGCTGGTGCGGGTTTTCACCGTAACGCAAGACGGCCACTTTCTTCAACGAAAGGGTCAGTTTGTCTGGCAGGCTGTCCGCTTCGGAGGTAGCGGTTAGGTAGTCGGCCACCGCGGTATCGTACACTGACACGTGGTGGAACGCTTTGGCCGCCAGGTCGCGGCGTTCCTCCATGCTCAGGCTGTGCCGGGCCATTTTTTCCGCGACCCAGGAGTAATCCGCCGGGTCGACGACGACGGCGACCGACGGGAAGTTCTTGGCAGCCGCCCGCAGCATGGTGGGGCCGCCGATGTCGATGTTCTCCAGCGCGTCCGCCAGCGTCACATCAGGCTTTGTTACGGTGGCCACGAAAGGGTACAGGTTGACCACCACCAGGTCGATGGGATCGATCCCGTGTTTGGCCAGCTCCGCCAGGTGGTCCGGGGAGTCCCGGCGGGCCAGGAGCCCGGCGTGAATCACGGGGTGCAGCGTCTTGACCCGGCCTTCCAGAATCTCCGGCGAGCCGGTGACCTCGGCTACCTGCCGCACCGCCAGCCCGCCTCCCTCGGACAGGGTCCGGTGCGTGCCGCCGGTGCTGATCAACTCGAATCCCGCCGCCGCCAGCCGCCGGGAAAACTCTACGATGCCGGTCTTATCGTAGACACTTATTAGCGCTTTCACCCCTCCCCCTTAGCCGGTGCGGTTCCGGAGCTGTTCACGTTATGTAATGTGGGCTGGCCCGCTGGTGAGGACGGCCCCGCGGCGACTCCAATCCGTTCCCCGGCAAGCCCAATCTACTTGCAAACGGAGGTCACGGCCACCCTTGGACATGCTCCGGGCGAGGCCGTGCAACAGCTGCGGCCCCCGGCGGGAACCAGGTTTGAGAACAGCTACCGCCCTCCGCACCGTGAGCCCCTTTCCGGGTGGGTGGAGCCCGGGTTACCGTGGGCCGTTCAGCCTTCTTCCAAGAGCACCTGTTGCCCGCCCGCCCGGTCGACAATTCTGCCGACCACCATGGCGTCGGGAACCAACTCCTGAAATGGCGTCACATTATCTTCACCGCAGACGGCGACCATGCCGAGCCCCATGTTGAAGACCCGGTACATCTCGCCGGTGTCCACGTTGCCCTCCTGCTGAACCAGACCGAAGATGGGGGGGATCCGCCAGGACCCGAGCCGGAAAGACGCAGCCAGGTCATCGGGAAGGATTGCGGGCATCTTGCCCGGAAGTCCGCCGCCGGTGATGTGGGCCAACCCTTTGACCAGGCCCAGCGCCGGCTCCAATAGCGGGTAGTAACACCGATGGCGGACCAGCAATTCCTCACCCAATTGATGCTGCAGCTCCGGGTAGTGATGGTATAGCACCGATGGGTTGCCATCGATGTTGAAGACGTGGCGCACCAGGGAAAACCCGTTGGTGTGGACCCCGCTCGAAGGAACACCGAGCAAGTAGTCACCGCTCGAGATTTCCTTGCCGTTGATCACCTGGTCCCGCTCCACCGCCCCGACGACAAACCCCGCCAGGTCCAGCTCTTCGCCGGCGTAGGTCCCCGGCATCTGGGCCGTCTCACCGCCGATGAGGGCGCACCCCACCTCGCGGCAACCCCAAACGATGCCCCGCATCAAGGTATCCATGCGTTGCTGGTCCAAGCTGCTGAAGGCGACGTAGTCCAGGAAGAAGAGAGGCCGGGCGCCCCGGGTCAGAATGTCGTTGACGTTGAGGGTCACCAGGTCTTGCCCGATGGACTCGAAGTGGCCCAGGGCAGCAGCGATCTTCAACTTGGTTCCGACCCCATCGGTGCTAGCCACGAGGACCGGCTGCGAAAAGCCGGTGAGCCGGTAGAGCCCGGCGAAGCTGCCTCCGGAGTCCAGGACCTCCGGTCCGTGGGTCATGGCGGCGAAAGCCTTGATTCGCTCTTTCACGCCTTCCATGAGGTCAAGGTCTACCCCGGAGCGCCGATAGGCTTCACTGGCCAACTTTATGTAACCTCCCTGACCCAACCTCCCAGCGGCAGGTCGGGGTATCGTGCCGCATTCAAAAGGTTAATGCAAGGCGCGCCGGTTGGCAAGGGGAGAAGCGATGGCCTCAAGGTCATTCGGTCGCGGCTCTTCGACCCAAGTTTGCCGGTCCGCCCAAGTTTGCCGGTCCGCCCAAATTTGATCGAAGGGCCGCGCTCGGCTCGACGGGATTTGGCGACGCGCGGACGGGCCTAGCCGGAAGCCTGGCCCTGGCCGGCCTCCTCCAGAATGAGCTTGGTCAACTCCAGCTGCACCGGAACCGGATATACGCCGGTGAAACAAGCGTCGCAGAAGTTTCCCTTGGAGCCGTCGACGACATCCATCAGCCCTTTCACGTTCAGGTAGCCCAGGGTGTCCGCGCCGATCAGCTGGCGAATCTCTTCCACGGTCAAGTTGGCGGCGATCAGTTCCTGCCGGGAAGCCATGTCGACGCCCATGTAGCAGGGATGCTTGATGGGGGGAGCACAGACCCGCATGTGGATCTCTTTGGCTCCGGCCTTTCGCAATAGGCCCACCACATGGGGTGTCGTGGTCCCGCGGACTATGCTGTCGTCCACCACCACCAGCCGCTGGCCCTTGATGACTTCAGTCAGTGGGTTAAACTTCTGGCGCACACCAAGGTCACGCAGCCGCTGTTCGGGTTCGATGAACGTGCGTCCCACATAGCGGTTCTTGATAACTCCCTCGCTGTAGGGAATGCCCGATTCCCGGGCGTACCCAACCGCGGCGGTGGTAGATGAGTCTGGGATACCGATCACCAGGTCGGCATCAACTGGGTGCTCTCGGGCCAATTGGGCGCCCAGCGCCTGGCGCACCGAATGGACCAGATGACCGCCCACCCAGCTGTCCGGGCGAGCGAAGTAGATCAGCTCAAAGACGCAGAGGGCGCGCCGCCTCTGGCTGCCCGTCCAGATGGAGGAGCGACACCCATTTTTGTCAATAACTAGGGCTTCGCCCGGCTCCAACTCTCGCAAATACGTGGCCCCCAGGTGGTCGAGGGCGCAGCTTTCCGATGCAACAATCCAACCCCCGTTTAGCTGGCCCAGGCACAGAGGGCGGATACCCAAAGGGTCGCGGGCGGCCAACAGAGAGTCTTCGGTCAGGGCCACCACGGAAAAGGCGCCTTCCAACTGGCGCATGCAGGAAAAGAGACGTTCCTCCCAGGTGGCGCCGCTGGCATTAGCCAGCAAGTAGGCGAAAACCTCGGAGTCGGTGGTTGAGGAGAACGAGCAGCCCCATTCCCGCCGGAGTTGCTCCTTGATCTGAGCGGCGTTGATGATGTTGCCGTTGTTGGCCAGGGCCAGCTGCCCGTGATGCCCTTCGACTAGCAGGGGTTGAGCGTTACCCAGTTGGCTGCTCCCCGTGGTGGAGTAGCGGGTGTGGCCGATGGCCAAGTCGCCGGACAGGGGGTAAAAATCGGCCTCGCGGAAGATCTGGGTGACCAGACCCATCTCGGCGTGGACTTTTATGCCGTCACCGCTCGATGCCGCGATGCCGGCGCTCTCCTGGCCCCGGTGCTGTAGGGCGAAGAGACCAAAGAACGCCAGGTGGCTGGCCTCGCCTCCCGGCGCATACACCCCAACGACGCCACACTCTTCCCTGGGGTGGTCGAAGGGGAAACGAAGCTCGTGAGGGCCCAACTCGGTGCTCACACTACTATTCTATTTTTTTCCGCTGAATAGGTCAACATCATTTGATAATCCTTCGCCGCTTCGACTATCTCGGACTGGCTAGTTCCCCGGCAAGGTCTTCCCGGCTGCGCCCTCTTTCGAAGGACGGACGAGAGAAGTGGCCTGGTTGACCCGCGTTCAGTGGGTCAACCAGGCCACTTCCAAGCCCTGTGTTCTTTGTCCATACACCCAGTTTGAACGCGGCCGAATCCGGGTGGCCTTTCTATTCCCCGTTGGTATCTCGGCCTCAGTCGTTCCGTTTGAGCATGATGGTTACCTTCCGGTTGTCCCCTTCGCCCGTGCTTTCGGTCGAGACGTCCGGATTTTCCGCCAGTGTGGTGTGAATGATTCGCCGGTCGGCGGGAGTCATCGGCTCCAACGGTACGCTGCGGCCGCTCTGGATGACCCGGGCAGCCACCTTGTTGGCCATATCCCGCAGCGAGGTCTCCCGGCGTTGGCGGTAGCGCTCCACGTCGAGAACCACGCGCACCTCCTGTCCTAACTTCTTCCGTACGATCAGGTTGACCAGGAACTGGAGGGACTGGAGGGTCTGCCCGCGGCGTCCGATCAGGAGGCCGGAGTCGTCTCCCGAGAGGTCGACAATTGGGCCTCCAACGTCCGGGTCGTGGGCCGCTCGAAGGGTTCGGGTGACGTCGACGTTGGCGGCCTGCAGGATGCGGCTAACTGTTTCCAAGGCCAAGGCGGCGGCGCTGGTGCCTTGGGTGATTCTGGTAACCCGTACCCGCGCTAGCTCGGCACCGATACCTAGGAAGCCCGACTTGCCCCTACTTAATATTTCTACCTCGGCCTCGTCTCGGTCGGCGTCTAGCTCTTTCAGCGCCAGCTCGATGGCTTCGTCGACGGTTCGGGCGCTCATATTGAGTGCTTCCATTGTCTCCCATCTCCTCGGGTGCCTCATCCCGCGTTGCCTGGACCGGGGTCGGTTCTGGCGTCGCTTTGGGGAAAAGCGGGAACAGGGAGCCCCACCCGGTAATAAAATATTGTACGGCCACGCCGATAACGTTGGAAACGATCCAATACAGGGATAACCCGCTGGGGAAGGTAAAAGAGAAGAAGGCGATAAGCAACGGCATCATCCACAGCATCATGGTCTGATTGCCCTGCTGTCGCGGATCCGTCGCGGGGGTCATGGTCATCTTCTGCTGGACCCAGGTGCTGACGAACACCATAACGGGTATCAGAAAACTGGTAGGGTCCGGCTCCGCCAAGTCCAGCCACAAGAAACTGGGATCCAACGGGGCGGACGCGTAGATCGGAAACACCGGGATCCAGGTATACAGTTTCTCCGAAAGCCCCACCAGGTTGTCGGGCCGGGAAAACAAGGTCTGGACCAGCACGCGGAACAGTCCGATGAGGATCGGCATCTGCACCACCAGCGGCCCCAAACATCCGATGGGATTGACTCCGGCTTCCCGGTACATCCGCATCGTCTCTTGGGAGATGCGAGCCCGGTCTTTAGCGTAGCGGGTTTGGAGTTCCTTGAGCTTGGGCTGAAGCAAGCTCATCGCCCGCATCTGGCGGATCTGCTTCAGGGTGAGGGGCAGGGTCACTAGCCGGACAATGATGGTGAACAGAATAATGGCGATGCCCATCTGTTTGAAGCTGATGGAGTACAACACCATCAGGGTGTTGAGCATCGGCCGGATGATGAATTCGGTCCAAATGAAATCGAAGGCTTCCAAAGAGCCCTACCTCATCACGGAAGGTTCAAGGTTAGTCACAACTTGAGTTACTCTCGGTATCGAAGCACCATTTCACGCCGGTGAAAGCCAAGAGATCTATGCGGCGAATGGTGCTGTCCTGGGCGCCTACAAACACGGCTTCCCCATCCGCGAAGAGCGGCGCCTTGACCTCCAGGTCTGGGAGGTTCAGCGCGGAAATCTCCCGCTTGAGCCCGATGGCCGCCTGGCCGGTGTTAAGCAGGCTGACCTTCCCGTTCTTCCCCGCCACTGCCAGGCCGCGGGGCACAAGGACCGGCCGGGACACGATTGGGGAACCCATGTCGTGCTTCCAGAGCAGGGTGCCATTGGCGTCTATGGCGTAAATGTTGCCATCCATGGACGGGGCGAAGATGGTTTTCTCATCGGCGACGGCCCCGGCCCAGAACCAGTTGGACCCCTGTACTTGCCAGCGCAGGGAGCCGTCACGGGCATCCAGGGCGTAGAGCACCTTATCGAACGAGCCGACAATCACCAGACCGCTAAAAAGGAGCGGACGCCCGGCCACCACGCCGCCGGTGGTGAATTGCCACAATTCCTCACCGCTGGCCAGGTCCACGGCATAAACCTTCTTGTCGTGGGAGCCGAAGTAGACGACACCGTCCCGGATGACCGGTGTCGACCATATCTTGTCTCCGGTGGTGAAGACCCAGCGCAACGGTTCGCTGGTGCCCCCTTCAAAGGTCTTGGGCCTGGAATCGAAGGCGTAGAGGTTACCGTCCTCTGAGCCAACTACGACCAGGTTCCGGACCTGGTCCAGCGCCGGCCCGGATATCAGGGACTGCAACTCCGGGCCCTGCCCCACCGGGCGGCGCCATCCCCTGTCCTGTACCGTGCCGGTTTGTTTGTCGATGCCGTAAAGGAACCCGTCAAGGCCGCCTACATACACGAGGTCTGCGCCCACCGTCGGGGAGTCGAAGGATCCGCCGAGCCCGTTTTCACAAACCTCTCTGGCCGCGGATTGCCACTCGACGCAGTAGGACCATATCAACTGCAACCGGCCGGAACCCTCGTCTTCCAGGGCTTTAACCTCCCCTTGCTTGGTCCCAACGTAAACGACCCCGTCGCTGGAAGCGGCTGGAGACCAACCGTCGCTGGAACCGCGCAGACTGCTACCGGTGCAGCCGCTCAGCAGCAACACCAACGCGATGAACCCAAGCAGGATTAGGCCCAGTTTGGCCCGCTTCGCCTTTGATGGCGCCGGCCGGGCCGCTGGACGGGTGTTGAACGCCGGGAGAGAATGTTTGGAGCTTCGCAATAAATTAAGAGAAAACTGCATTTTTATAGGTTCATGGTACCGGGTCGAATCCTTTTCCACCCAATGGCCGGCACCGGGCGAGGCGTTTTAGCCCGAGCCAGCCGCCCTTGACGGCTCCGTACTTTTCGACCGCCTCCTGCGAGAAATGAGAGCACGACGGAGTGTACCGGCACACCGAAGGCAGGAAAGGCGACACGGCCTTTTGGTACAATCCGATGGTCAAGAGCACGACGTGCTTCATTCAGGAGTTCTCGCGCCGGCGTTGGCGATACTGCCCCCGCCGTCCACCAAATGGCTTCGCCTCAACAGGTTGTCGGCGGCCTGGCTCAGGTCCCGGTAGCCGGCCTTTTCAGTCCCTCGCCGGGCGATGAACACGGCATCCCACCCGGCCTTGACCCGGTTACGCCGGACCGCATCCCGCAACCGGCGTTTCACCCGGTTCCGAACCACGGCATTTCCGATCCGCTTGCTGACCATGAACCCAAAACGGCTCTGATCGAGTCCATTGGCGAGGAAACGGATGACCAGTAAACGGTTGGCTACGCTGCCGCCTTCTCGGTGGATCTCAGAGAACCGTTTGTTTCCAGTCAGGCGGGACCTGCTTTGCATCGGCTGAGACCAGGACTCAGACCGTCAACTTGTGACGTCCTTTGAACCGGCGCCGCCGCAATACGGCCCGGCCGTCGGATGTGCTAGAGCGAGCCCGGAACCCGTGAACTCGGGCCCGGCGGCGCTTCTTTGGTTGATACGTGCGTTTAGGCATTGGTGGGCCACACTCCGTGCAAGTGATTATATGGGCTTCCGAAATTCCCCGTCAAGGGCAGCAGACCTAGTTGGAAAACGTGTTGGCGTCCGCCACCGGCCCGCCGGAGATATTTTCCAGCCCACCGAGCCAACCGAAGGCCCAAACTATATGGTCAAGTCCTGGGCCGGATTTCGCACCGCCTCAGGCCAGGGTAGACGTGGCAGATAGCATGGCGCCGTCGGCCGAAGCGGGGCGGCGCCAAGTCGCAGCTTCGATTCTACCACTGAATACCGGCCAGCGATAGTAGAGCCTCTAAGCAGGCCGAGGGCCCGTCACCTGTTTTTTCATACTTGGGTCCGAAACAGGCCTGACTAGAAACCCGACCGCCTATATGGGAGCCACATTGACTACCTCCCAGGAGCATGTTATAGGTATTCGTGCACGATGCACCTGAGAGGAGCCGAGGCGTATGGTAAGCCCACAGCACAGGAAGTTCGACTTCGACGGGACCCAGATCGGCGAGGATTTGATTTCGTACGAGTACGACCTGACCCAAGAGATGCTGGACGGCTTCAGGCGGGCGGTTGAAGATGCCGGCGCGCCCTTCCCGACGATCGCGGCCAGGCACGACAGCTCGGCATTCTTCATGGCATTCCAGGAGAATACCGATGGAGTCAACGCCGGGTCCGAATTGGAGTTCTACAACCCGCCCATCCCCGGCAAGAAGATCAAGGTAACCAGCCGAATCTCCAACAAGTATTGGCGGCGTGACAAACCCTACGTGGTCGTCGAGGCCACCGCCACCGATGAAGACGGGCGCCTGCTGGAAAAGACGCGCACCTTTCGCATGATGAAACCCGACGAGGTGGGCAAGAAGTGGCAGACTCAAGGCTAGAGATTAGCCTCGAGGTCCGGCCGGGTCACTCGGGCCCCGCAGTATATTTGCCGGCGCTGTTGTTCAATCTTGTTGAGTAGGGATGCCGGAATACTCCGCCCGGCTTCCGTTTCTGAAATGTGCGGTCGGCCAGTGTTCGTCCGTTGACGGGAATGGCACCGACAAGACGTTGGCAAACTACTGCCGGCATTTCATCAACAGGAATTGAACCTGGTGGTTCCCTCGGAGGGGGCCAGTCGCTCCATTCGACAAATCTCTCCTCCACTCGCTCCCACCCGGTGAGTCAGCTTGGTTTATCCGTTTGCAAATCTCAACGATGGCGCCCGTGGAGACGGCGGAGTTTCGTAGCCCCGCGCTCCTTCTTCGGCGAGCCGGTGGACCAGGACTAGAACCGGTGCTAGCCAAGCGGATTTCAACGACCCATAATGAACCCGTGAAATACCGAATATTCATCATTGCGTCCGCCCTGGCTGGGTTGGTGGCCCTGGCGTGCTCTGTTCCGGACACGGAACTGGCCCCAACGGCGTCGCCCCCGGCAATCCCGGAGGTCGACCTGGGCGAGGCCCGGGTCAAGTGGGATCAGCAAGGAATGCTCGACTACGAAATCGAGGTAAGAAAGGTCAGCACTTTCAGTGACCAAACTCATAGAGTCTCGGTTGCCAACGGGGAAGTCGCTGAAGCTACGGCTGAATGCTTCCCCGCCCTCGCGGATTATCGTAATCCCTGCACCCTCCGGGAGTTCGATGCCGTGGATTTCACCGTTCCGGGATTGTTCAAGGCCGCCGAATCCCAATCTGAACGGGACGGTGGAAGGTGGACGAGCATCGAGCTTGACGGGAAGTACGGTTTCCCAGCGACGATATCGTACTCCAACCAAGAGTTGATCGATGGTTGGGTGTTCTGGGCGGTCACCGGATTCGAGGCGAAACCTTAGGGCCCTCACTTTCGCGATCCGGGCGTGGCCAACTCCCTCGGACACCCAGATCCGCCCCAAGTACTCCTGCCGCACGCGGCCTTCTAGGTCGCGGTACTGGCGGGTTTGACTCGGCGCTGGCCCCGGATGCTGTTGGCAACACACACTGAAACCATCAGCAACAATCTGGCGACAAAACCCACAAAAAGAGCCCCCGGACCACTCCGGGGGCCTAATTCGTGCCTAGATTTGGTAGCGCGTGCGGGATTCGAACCCGCGATCTCCGCCTTGAGAGGGCGGTGTCCTGGGCCTCTAGACGAACGCGCCACACGGCGTCGCAAAATAGCTTGGCCCAAAAGCGGATGCGACTCGGCCCATCGTACCAGAACCCCTCCAATCTTGTAAACCGATTTCGGTAGATTAAGGCCCGGTCCGGCAGGGTCTGGGCTGAAGATGGATGTCTGGGGCGCCGCTCAACGCGGGGCCGGATTCCCCTGCTGCCAAGTGTCCCGATTCACCCCTCTCCCGAAGGCTTTGCCCCAAGACTGTCATGCCCGTGCGGGGCGCCACCGGAAGATGAACACCTGTATTCAGAGCGGGAGCGGAGCGACGAGGACCCTGTTCCGGGGTCCTCTCATCGCAGCTTGTACCCACCACCCCAGACTCCTTGTTTCACTCGGGGCGACCTGGTCCGGGATACTCTTTAGGCAAGGCCCATCCCATGGGTATCCCTGCAAAGAAGAAACCCCACGCCCGGGGGCGCGTGGGGTTTCTTCAAGACGGTTCTCGCTGGGGCCGGTATTGCCGGCCTTCGGTCTAATTTGGCTCCGAGCCGATCTACCCGGGCGTGACCTCGAAATCCCCGAACATGGTGAAGTTGTGCCCCGGAAAGGTACACACGAACTGGTACGTGCCGGGCGCCGGAGCGGTAAAGGTAGCCTCTCCCGCCTCTCCTGCGTTCAGCACTTTGGTGTTGGCGATAACCCTGTCATCGCCCGGCTTTACCCAGTCACTGCCCGGGCCGGCTACCGTGCCATCGGTGGCGACGGCATCCTTGGTCCCATCTTGAACCAGGACCCAGTTGTGTTGGTTAATACCGGACACGTTATTGAAAACGAGAACCACCTCGCTGCCGGAACTGGCAGTGAGATCGTCCGCGGTGAAAGTCAATGCGTCGCCGTTGACGCTGATTTCCAGTTTTGCTCCGTCCGATACGTCAGGGGCATCTGATGGCGCTTCCGTGGCTGCTGGAACAGCCGTAGCTACGGGCGCGGTGGTCGCGGTAGGCGCCGTAGTCGCAACTGGCCTGGCCGTCGGCGACTCGTCGCCGCCGCCGCACGCAGTGGCCAAGACCAGCGTGGCGGCAAGTGCTCCAGTGATCAGAATGGGTGCTAAGTTCACATTTCCTCCTAAATTACCTCAACCTCAGGCACTAATATTTCATCACTAAGACCTTTACGTGTCAAGGAACAACTGGCCTCAGCGTCCGATTTTGATTATGATTGGCCTGCCCGGTGAGGATCGATAACAGGACCATAACAAGCCCGCGAGGGAAGCGGGGTCCGCCGGGAGATTGACCCCACGCTGTTCACCTACCGCGGCTTCTGCGCTCGGCGGCGATCACAGACATAGTCGATTGGTTTCGGAGGTTGATTTGGAGATCGGGAAGTTTCCAGCCTCCCTTTTGGAGAGATTGCTGGCCAAGAACCCGATGGCCGACTCCAGGGTCACCCTGGGCCCGCGGGTCGGTGAGGATGCGGCGATCCTGGACATGGGAGAACGGCTGTTGGTGGCCACCAGCGACCCCGTGACCTTCGCCACCGACCAGATTGGGTGGTATTCCGTGCAGGTCAACGCCAACGATGTGGCGTGCACCGGCGCTTCCCCCCGCTGGTTCATGGCCACCCTGCTGGTGCCAGAGCGGTTCTCCGAAGGGGACGCCGAGGCGGTGTTCGACCAGATCCTGGAAGCCTGCCGGTCGGTTGGGGCTACCCTGATTGGCGGCCACAGCGAGGTCACCTACGGTATCGACCGGCCCATTATTATGGGCACCATGCTGGGCGAGGTCGAGCGGGGCAGGCAGATCAGCACCGGCGGGGCCCAGGAAGGTGACAGCATTGTTCTCACCAAAGGTATAGCCGTGGAGGGTACGGCGCTCCTGGCCCGCGAGAGGACCCGGGCGCTGCGAGAAGCGGGGGTCCCCGCCGAGAGCATCGAAAGAGCCGGCGGATGGCTCTCTGAGCCAGGTATAAGTGTACTCAAAGAGGCCCGGATTGCGTGTGCCGTCGCCCAAGTACATTCAATGCACGACGTGACGGAAGGCGGCCTGGCAACCGGCCTGCGGGAGATGGCTCAAGCTTCCGGGCTCGGCCTAGCGGTCGAGGAAGGGAGCATACCGGTGTTTCCGGAGTGCCGCGAGGTATGCCAGGCGTTGGGGCTGAACCCCTTGGGGCTATTGGCGTCGGGCGCCCTCCTGGTGACCCTGCCGGGCGTGGATGTCCCGGCCTTCTTATCGGCGCTGGAAGGGGAGGGCATCGACGGCTGGGAGATCGGCCAGATGCTGGCGCCCGAAGAAGGATTGCTGCTGATCGGTACCGGTGGCGATGCCGCCTTACCCGAGTTCTCGAGGGACGAACTGGCGCGCTACTTTGCATCCACCCCTTGACCCGGCCTGCCCTGGCGGGCCGCCCCGCGACCGGGGTACGAACGAGGGAAGAACAATCAGGCTTGGTACACTTCTACCGCGCCCATTAATTGTGGAAGAGTAATATTCCCGCCGCTCACGGTAATCGATACCTTTTTACCCTTAATCAGATCCGGGCTCTTCACCGCACCGGCCAGGGCTGCCGCACCGGCCCCTTCGGCCAAGGTGTGGGCCTTTTCGATGAGGAGCCCGATGGCCCGGCGAATGTCATCGTCGCTGACCAGCACAAAATCTTCCAGGTGCTGCCGTAGGATCGCCTGGGGCTGCTCGTAACCGGCCTTGGTGGCCAGTCCCTCGGCGAAGGTCTCCATCGGGGCCTCTACCGGCCCGCCCTGCTTCCAATACAGATAGGCCCCGGGAGCGGCCTCCGACTGGACCGCCACCACCTTGATCCGGGGGTCCACCGCCTTGGCCACGATGCAGGCCCCGGAGGCTCCGCTGCCCCCGCCCAGGGGCATCATGATCACTTCGACGTCGGGCAAGTCCTCGATCACCTCCAGCGTCTGGGTAGCGACCCCGGCTATTAGCAGCGGTTCGTTCGCCGGGTGCACGTACCGGTAGCCCTCCTCTCGGGCCAGCCGCTCGCAATGGGCCTTGGCCTCGTCGAAGTTGCTCCCGTGGAAGACCAACTCCGCTCCCAGGGCACGCATGGCCGCTACCTTCAACGGGTTGGCCTGCTCGGGAAGGGTGATCAAGGCACGGGCGCCGAAAAGCCGGCACGCAGCCGCGATCGACTGGCCGTGGTTGCCGGTGGAGGCGGTAATGAGACCCCGGTCCCGCTCCTCCTGGGTCAGGTGCGCCAGCAGGTTGATCCCTCCCCTGCTCTTGAAGGCCCCTAGCGGCAGGTGCTCATCGTGCTTCAGGTACACCTCAGCATCGAGCAGGTCGCTGAGGCCCGGGGAATGGTACAGCGGGGTGCGAGGGAGATGGGGTGCTATCGTTTTCCTAGCTTCGTAGACGTCCCGCAGGGTGGGTATTTCCATCAGTTCGCCTCGGTCCTGGTTTGGGTAACCTCAGCTTAAGGTAACGAACAACCGGTGTCAACGAGGCTTTCGGATACGAAATCGCTTGGTGCGCATGCGGGACAAGGGCTCTTGCGCCGGGAGCATCCTGGTGAACCCGTCCCCCCTAGTAAAGCGAGGAGTCCGGCGTGATGGGTCCGGGTTGCCATGGAGGTACCCCACACCAGATTCGTTGCTTCACTCGAAATGGCGGTTTACTCTCAATCCTGCCGATCCGAAAACAGCCCCTCTTCCGGCGGGAAGGGGGCCAGGGTGAGGGGGCATCGAGTGTTTTCATCGGACGGTGGGGTCCCACCGGGGCACGACAACTCGGATTGTCCGTGAACCCTCGACCATATGGATGATGGTATCGAGCAAAGCCGGCCGGTCCATGGATTTCAGGAGACGCCGGTCAGCCTTCACGGTTTCCGGGTATCCTCGGTGGAGGAGGCGCCGGGGTTCCCCTGGGCCCGAATGGCCCGAATGCGACGCAGGATGAACCAGGCAGCCGCCGCGGCCAGTACTATCAGGATCGGGATGTCGAAGGGCCGCATCACCGACCGGAGGTCCTCCCAGTTCTCCCCCAACTGGTAGCCGCCATAGGCCAGCCCCAGGCTCCAGGGGAAAGACCCGGCAAATGTCAGAATACTGAACTTCCACATATTCATCCGGGCGATGCCGGCCGGTATACTAATGAAGGTACGCACCACCGGGAGCAGCCGGGAGAAGAAGACTATCCAGTCTCCGTATTTAGAGAACCAAGCCTCCGCCCGGTCCACTTCTTCCCGGGTGATCAATACATATTTACCGTATTTGAATAGTAGAGGCCGGCCTCCTTTCAAGCTCACCCAATAGGCAATCAAGGACCCTAGCAGGTTCCCTACGGCTCCGTAGAACCCGGCCAGTCCCACCATCCAAACCGAGTCTCCCTTCGCCTGGATCAGCATCCACCCCGCCAGAGGCATTATCAACTCGCTCGGAAAAGGTATGCCGGCGCTCTCGACGGCCATCAGGAATACAACGCCTGGCCAGCCGATGGTGTCGTAGACCTGGCCAACGAACTCTAAAAGTATAGTTTCAACCGCGTGGATGACACCGAAATCCATGGAAACCTCAACGTTTGTTTGTGCCTGGGTATATAAGCCTCAGCCTGCTGTTCTAATTTAATTTTAAATTAATATAAGAAATAATCGGGACAATACCTTGACAACTTCTAGAACGCATGCTATGCTCTGGTTGTCTAGAGCGGACCGAGGATGTAGCGGTAATCAATTAACGGTAACCATAAAGGAGGTAACCCTTGGCCAGAAAGACTAAGCTGATGCAACGTGTAGAAAAGGAACACCAGCGGCCCTTGGAGCGTCTCCTCCCTGAAATGGTCAATGAGATCGGTCTCTCCAGCACGGCTGAGGCGTTGGGCGTAAGCAAAGCCACCCTGGGTTATTGGCTGCTCAAGCTCGGTATAAATGTACGCCGAGTAGCCCTGGCTCCCGGTGAGACCCTGGAAGTCAAGCGGATCAGCTAACTCCCGGAGACCGGCTGGCGGTTACGCCGGTCCGTCGGCACCGTGTGGTGCCGGCAAGGTCTCACGGGTCCCCTGGCGAGGCCGGGTACTCCCGCGACGCCAAAGACTTGTGGCAGCGTACAACTCTCTCGCCCCCCGGCGCTAGGCTAGCCGCGTAAGGGGGGGATTGTCAAGACAGCATAGCGGCCCCGTTTGGGGCCGTTTTCTGTTCCCCACCACCCCCTGGGGTCACCCTGCCCGTTATTTACCCCTGAAAAATGTCCTCAGGCAGAAAAGCCGAAACCGTGACGTTGGGCAAATCGACCACGTTACTGACCTTCAGGTCAACCGCCACGCTACAAATGATGTAGGCCTGCTCGCGGCTCCAACCTCTCTCCTGGAGCAGATCGATCATGTGGATCAGGGCGTTGCGGGCGGCCAGGGTGAGGTCCTCCCCCTCCTGGGTACCGTCGTCGCGAACCGGCATGCCCATGGTGGCGATAAAGTTCCTTGGAGCGGCCCACTCGGGTGCGGCGAAGTAGCCAGGATGGGCGAACCTGGGCCAGCGGATATCGTGCCGGGCGGCCTCTCCCTGGTGGACCCGGAAACGGACCGCCACGGTGGCGCCCATCTCGATGGCGGTGACGCAAACTTCGCCGTCTCCCTGGGCGAAGTGACCGTCTCCTACCGAGTAGAGCGCACCGTCGACGTTGACCGGGATCAGCAGACGGGACCCCTTGGTCAACTGCTTGGCGTCCACATTGCCGCAGTTCTCCCTCGGCGGCCCGGTGCGCAGCCCTTCGGCGGCGACCAGCCCCCCGGAGGGAACGGCGTCCTCCGGATCGGGCGGGGGGGTTGTACCGCCCCGCTTCGCAAAATCGGCCTCCCGTCGAGTCCACTCCTCCAGCTGCACCCGAGAGGGGGCGACGCCGGCGGTACCCATGAAAGAGCCCTCGGGGATGCGGACGCCCGGAAGCTGGGCCGAGGTGGCCCAACCGTCTTTCATTTCCCAGTGGACCAAGTAAGGGTCGGTGAATAGGTCACGGAGAAACCCGGCGCCGGGCCGGTTCCGGGTCCAGCCATGAGGTTGGGCGATGACTTCCAGGTACTCGATCTCCAGCAGGTCCCCCGGCTTGGCGCCGTTTATGTAAACCGGACCGGTCAAGGGGTGAGCCACCTTTGTATCCAGGCCGCTCAGGTCGGCCACGGTCATACCCGGCTTTACCTGGCAGTCCGAGGCGTCACGGGTCTCCAGCACCACTTCTTCTCCGGGGTCCACTTCAAGGACCGGGGAGATGTCCGGGTGCCACCGGTTGTGGCCCTTTTGAGGTTCCTGCTTGAGCCGCTTGCTTCGGTCGATCTCAATGCTCTTCATGGCGGGTCCTCTCGCTGCTCTCATTCGTTCGGCAACCGGTGGCCCCTGCAGCCGGTTGCCCGGCCGCCGTGGCGCGGTGGCCACCCGGCATTGCCGGTCTGCACGAAGCCTCCCACGATTCTATACCGCCGCGCTCGCCTTGACCACGTTGGGGGCGCGGCGTATCATCCGGGCGTACTGCCCACGGAGGTACAGAGATATAGAGCCAATCTACTGTTCCTCTGTGCCTCGGCTACTCTGTGGCAACAGGAGCATACATGCCTTTAGCTTGCGAACTGATTGTTCAGACCCTGGAAGAAGCGGGCGTGGAATACGTCTTCGGTATCCCCGGAGGCGGCACCGGCCAGATCTTCAACTATCTCTACGGCAAAGAGGACCGGATCAAGGTCATTCTGGTGCGCCACGAACAGTCGGCGGCGATCATGGCCGACGCCTACGCGCGGGCCACCGGCAAGCCGGCGGTGGTAATGGGCCAGGGCCTTTTCATCGGCTCCAACGCCTCCTTCGGCATCATGGAGTCGATGCTCAGCAGCTCCCCAATGGTGATCCTCACCGATACCTCCGATGGGGGCGTGGGCATGCACCCCGCCAACCAATCGGGTGCCGGAGAGTACGGGAGCATCGACCTTCCCGCAATCTTCAAGGCAATGACCAAGTACACGGCGGTGGCGGCCAGCCCGAAGGAAGCGGTCCTGACCACCCAGCTAGCCATCAAGCACGCCACCTCCGGAAGGCCCGGTCCCGCCGCCGTGGTCATGAGGTCGGCGGCCATCGGCGGCGAGGTGGACCTGGAATCGCCCCCCTTCATCCACCCCGCGTCGGGATACCTAAACACTGTCAAACCCCAGAGCGCCCCCCAGGATATTCAACGAGCGGTCGAAATCCTCTCCCGCTCCCGCCGCCCGGTGCTGGTCGCCGGCAACGGTGTCCACGTGTCCCGCTCCCACCAGCAACTGATGGAGTTGGCCGAAATGTGGGGTATGCCGGTGGCGACCAGCTATAAAGGAAAGAGCGCCATCGCCGAGACGCATCCGCTGTCCCTGGGCATGGTGGGGGTTTATGGCCAGGAAGTGGCCAACCGGGTGGTTGGAGACGCCGACACCGTGCTGGTGGTGGGCGCCAAACTCTCCCCCCAGGATACGGTGGGCGAGCAGCCCGGTATCTTCGATCCCCGGCGCCAGCACATCATCCAGATCGACATTGACGACCGCAACGCCGGCTGGACTTTCCCGGTGGAGCTGGGGCTGATCGGCGACGCTGGCCGAATTCTGGACCAACTGATCGAAGCGTCCCGCCAGCCGGCGCCGGACGCCGCGGCGTCCCACCGGGAGTGGGCCGGCGGCCTACCGAAGAGAAAACAGGATCTGTCGTACCACGACGATCCGGAGATGCACCGGGATAGTTCGCCGGTAACCCCTCAGCGGCTGGTGGCGCTGCTCCAGGAAAACCTGCCGCCAGACACCGTTTTCGCCCTGGACGCGGGCAACAACCGCACCTGGATGGCCCACCTCTACCAGGCACGGCAAGCCGGCACCTTTTTCTGCCCCGGCGGCACCGCCGGCATGGGCTGGGCCCTCCCCGCGTCGGTTGCGCTGAAGCTGGTTTACCCGGACCAACCGGTGGTCTGCGTGACCGGCGACGGCGGCTACATGATGACCGTTCACGCCATTTCCACGGCGATGCAGTACCACCTGCCCATCATCTGCGTGGTAATGAACAACAACGCCCTGGGCATGGTTCGCGGCCACCAGGCGCCGGACCGGAGGATCGCCTCGGAGTTTGTCGACACCGACAACGCGGCGGTGGCCCGAGGGTTCGGGGCCTTCGGCGTGCAGGTCAAGGACTCCCGGGACTTGCCCGAAGCCATTCGGCAGGCCCAGGCCTCGGGGCTGCCCGCGGTGATCGACGTTCTCATCGACGGCGGCCCCAGCCCCGACGACTGGCGCGCTGGCGCCCACCGCGCCGGAGAGACCTAGGCGAGGGGGGGCGACTACACGAGTTGCGGCTAAAGCGGGCGCCGAGGCCCAGGAACCAGAGGGAACCGGTGCACGCGCCCTCACCCTCGTTCCCTCTCCCAATGGGAGAGGGATGCCCTGGCGCAGCCTGGGCTGGGTGAGGGCAAGCCCCCTTCCGCTGAAACCTTGCGCCTCGCCCGCTTCCACGGTACAGTGGTACCGTTCCGAGCCGGGTATCATTTAAGGAAACGGCCGATAGCCCGAAGCCGATGGCCGCGACGCAATTCCTGGGACCGAGGGGCACCAAGAGCCAGAACTTCAGAATCTCTGTGGTTCTGTGACTCTGTGGCCAAAAACCTGAGAGGCGACCTGTGAACGAAACACGCCGGCTGGCTGAGTTTATCGCGGGTACGAGCTACTCCGACCTCCCCGAAGCGGTGGTCGAGGCCACCCGGGTGTACATCCTGGATAATCTGGCCAGCGGGCTGCTGGGATCGAACACCCCCTGGGCTGAAATGGTGGGAAGCCTGGCCTGGGAGAGCGCATCCAGCGGGCCCTGCTCGGTCATGGCCCAAGGCTGGACCACCTCACCTTCCTACGCCGCCCTGGTCAACGGCACCATGATCGGCGGATTCGAGACCGACCACTCCTACGGGCCCGGCTCGTCCCATCCCAGCGCCGGTGTCTTCCCGGCCGTCATGGCCGTGGCCGAGCGTGACCGCCTGGACGGCAAGACGTTCCTGGCGTCGGTGGCCCTTGGTTACGAGGCGGCCTGCCGGGTCGGCCTGGCCGCCACCCGGGCGGTGGAGGACGTTGCCGGTTTCCACGGGCCCGGCACCAACGCACCCTTTGGCGGAGCGGCCGGGGCCGGCAAGGCGCTGGGCCTGGACGCGGACCGCCTGACCAACGCCCTCGGCATCGCCGGGTCCCACGCCGGGGGGGTTCTGGAGTTCGCCCGAGAGGGCGCGATGACCAAGCGGATTCACGTGGGCCGCGGCTCCCAAATGGGGCTGGAGAGCGCCCTGTTGGCCGCCAAGGGTTTCACCGGTCCCTCGACAATCCTGGAGGGAGACAAGGGCTACCTGAAGGTGTATTCGCCTTCGCCGAACCCGAAGGCGGTGGTGGAAGGGTTGGGCCAACGCTACCTTCTCATGGACGTGTCGCTGAAATCCTACGCCTGTCACGGGTCTTTTCACTCGGTGATAGACAGCATCTGCCGCTTCCGGGCGGATCATCGGTTCGGAGCCTCCGACGTGGAATACGTCAAGGTGGCCGGGCCCGAGCGGATGATGGAGGCCCGGTTCACCGGCCGGGAGCCGGCCAGCGTGCTGGGTGCCCAGTACAGTCTCCCCTTTTCCGCGGCCATCGCCCTGTGCCGGGATGCCGGCGACCCCCTGGTTTTCAGTGAGGCGACGTTGTGGGACGCCCAGGTCCGGGAAATGGCCCAGCGAATCGAGCTTGAAGAGGTCCGGCCCGGCCAACACCCGGACCGGCTGGGACGGGGCGATCTCGGCGAACCCGGCAGCCCGATCGCCGAGGTTACCCTGACCGTCTCCGGGGATACCCATAGTTTCCTGGCGACCGGCTGGAAGGGGGCGCCGTCCAATCCCTACACCTACGACGAGATATCCCGGAAGTTCAGCCGTTATGCCGCCACCTTTTTGCCGGCCGGGCGCATCAAAGAGATAATCGACCGGGTCCGCGGGTTGGAGCAGCAGCAGGATATCGGCGAGTTGACCCGGTTGCTGCGGGCCGGCCTCGCCATCACCGCTTAACCTTCCCCCATTGGAAGAGGAGACGCTCGGGCGCGCAGAGCAAGGCCTACCCAACCGGGAGCCGGCGGGGTGACAACTACTCGGCTGTAGCCGATAATGGAGGCGTAACTCATGGCGGTAACCGCTCTGGAGATCAAGTCCCGGCAACCCTACGCCGACGGAGTGTCCTTCAGCGACGTGGGACCCTGCGAACTGGTGGACGCCGAGGTGCGGTTCGCCGTGGACCCGGACCACCCGGCCAACGAACTCATCACCGACCTGAAGCTGGCGCCACGGGACGCCGATGGGAAGGTCTCCTTCTCGGCCGATTTCCGGATGGTCCGTCCCGTCGACCCGCAACGGAGGAACCGCCGCGTCTTCCTGGATGTACTGAACCGGGGCCGCCAGCGTGCGCTGAGATACATTCAAGACGCGCCCGAAACCCTGGACGCCGGTCTGAATCCGGGCGGCGGCTTCCTAACGCGCCAGGGCTACACCCTGGTCTGGTGCGGCTGGCAGCACGACGTGCCCGATGGCCCGGGGCTGCTTCACATCCGGGTCCCCGGCGCCGTCACCTCCGAAGGTCCAGTCTCCGGAAAGATCGCCATCACCTTCCAGCCCAACGCGGCCTCCCCAACGCGCCTGCTCTCCGACCGCGGGCAACGCAACAACCCGGCCGCCGATACCAGTGAGCCCGGGGCGGTGCTCACCGTCCGGGACCACGAATATGCCCCCATCCATGTCTTCCCCCGCGATCAGTGGGCATTTGCCCGGCTTGAGGACGGGCAGGTGGTGCCCGACGCCGGTTATGTCTACCTGGCCGCCGGGTTCGTGCCGGGGAAGGTCTACCGGGTGATCTATACCACGCCGGCGGCGCCTATCATCGGGCTTGGCATGGTAGCCACCCGCGACATTGCGGCGTTCCTGAAATACGGGACCGAGCAGGAGGGTAACCCCTGCGCCGGCGGGATCGAGCGCGCCTACGCCTTCGGCGCCTCCCAGAGCGGCCGGTTCCTTCGCCACATGCTCTACCTGGGATTGAACGAGGACGAAAGCGGCCGCATCGCATACGACGGGATCATCGCCCACATCGCCGGAGGACGGCGGGGTGAGTTCAACCTGCGCTTCGGGCAGCCGTCCAACGTTCTCGAACACAGCGTCGGCAGCATGTTTCCCTTCTCGGACGTTGAACAAACCGACCCGGAAACCGCCCGCACCGGCGGGCTTCTTGACCGGCTCACCGCCTCGGGCAAGCTGCCCAAGGTGTTCTTCACCAACACCGCCGCCGAGTACTGGGGCGGCCACGCGGCGCTGATCCACACCGACGTCACCGGAAGCAACGACCTTGCTCCATCGGAGTCGGTCCGAATCTACCACTTCGCCGGTACCCACCACTCTTCAGGCAAGTTCCCTCTGGGCGACGTCGATCCGGCCAACGGCGCGCGGGGTTGGCACGCCTTCAACTCCGTTGATCTGACGCCTCTGCTCCGGGCGGCGGTTTTCCATCTCGACCGCTGGGTGAGTCACGGAGAGGCCCCTGCTCCCAGCCGGCATCCGCGATTGGACGACGGCACGGCGGTGCTGCCGGGACACACGGCGGCGGCCTTTCGGAGTCTCCCTGAGGTCGACTTTCCTACCCACCCGCGCTACATCTGCCGGCTCGATTTCGACGAGGAACAGGGAGTGGCCACCCGGCTGCCAGCGACCGTCGGCAAACCCTATCCAAATCTGGTTTCCGCAGTGGACCGGGACCGCAACGAAATGGCCGGTATCCGGCTCCCCGACCTAACGGTGCCCCTGGCGACCCACACCGGCTGGAACACCCGCCACCCGGACATCGGAGGAATGGGGCAGACCATACCGATGATCGGCTCCACCATGCCCTTCCCGCCAAACCAAGAGGAACGGGAGGCCTGGGGCGACCCGCGCCTCTCCATCGACGAGCGTTACGCCTCCAGGGACGATTACCTGGAGCGGGTTCGGGGCGAAGCCCGCAAATTGGTCGACGAACGGTATCTGCTGGCGGAGGACCTGGAGACCGTGATCGGGCACGCGGCCGAACGCTACGACTTCTTCCGGAACCGGATCAAGGAGGCCCAAGCCGCGAATGATTGATCCCGGAGGGTTCTCGTCCCTTTCAGTTGGTTCCCAACCCACCCACTCGCGTCCCAACCTACGCGGGTCCCAACGCGTGGTTGAGCCGTTCAACTTCCCGGTGGCCTGAGGGAATGCCGCCAATCCGGCCTTCCTCCGGCCACGTATACGCTTGTGAGGGGCTCTGCCTTCCCGGTCACAGGGAGCCCTGAGTTCGTGGAAATTCAAGGGCCAGAGGACCACGAACTCATCCAGCGAATTGCCGGGCACGACAAGGATGCTCTGGAAGCTCTTTACGCCAGGTACTCCACGCCGGTCTACTCGCTGGCCATGTACATGCTGAAACAGGAATCGCTGGCCCAGGAAGTAACCCAGGAGATTTTCCTGAATATCTGGCTCCGAGCCTCCAGCTACAAACCCGATCGAGGTCTGCCGCGGGCCTGGATCATGAGCGTGGCCCACCACAAGATCGTGGACTTGATCCGCTCCCGCCGGCGGGCGACGGCTCACACCGACCCCGGAGGCTACGAGCTGCTGGAACTGATCCCCTCCGGCCAGGCATCCACCGAAGAAGAGGTTGAGCGGAACCTGGACCGGGAGCGCATCATCAAGGCCCTTGCCAACCTGCCGCCAGCCCAGCGAGATGTGATTATCCTGGCCTATTTCGAAGGGTACTCCCAATCTGAGATGGCAGACAGGCTGGGCGAGCCTTTGGGAACCGTCAAGGCCAGGGTACGTCTCGCGATGCAGAAATTGCGGGCCTTATTAGAGCAAGATGTCATCGAGTAATCTCGACAACCGGTCTCATCCGGACGAACTGTTGGGCGCGTATGCCCTGGATGCCTTGGATAACGAGGATACGTTACTCGTGGAGTCCCACCTGGAGGATTGCCCGCGGTGCCGCCGGTCGTTCGCCGGGTTCCAAAGCACCGCGGAGCAACTGGCCCGGCTGACCGGCGGCCGCCAGCCGGACCCAGCGGTTCGTTCCCGTTTGATGAAAGCAGTCGCCCAAGCCGGGTCCCCGCCCAAAACCGCCGGGGTGCTGCCTTGGTCCCACACCCTGCCTCCGATGATCAGACTCCTGCTCCCCGTGGCGGCGATGGTGGCCGTTGCGCTATTCACCCTCGGCGTCTTCATGAACATCCGCATTTCCGACCGGGTGGAAGGTTTGGAGAACGAGAACTCTACCCTGGTGGCCCAGGTGAGCGATGTGAACCGCGAGAACTCCACCTTGACCATCCAGCTATCCCAAACCGATACCGAGGCGTCCGATCTCGCCGACACGTTGCGCCAGCTACAGTTGACCAGCTACTGGATGGCCAATCCGGCGAACCTGGCCCTCGCGCTGAGGCCACGCGACGGTGGCGGAGACTCCCGGGGCATACTTCTGGTGGGCGATAGCGGTAACCGAGCATTGTTGATGGTGTCGGGCATGGGCGGCCAGGCGAGTCTCTCAATCTATCAAGTCTGGCTGTCCCGGCAAGGGGATCGGCTATGGGCCGGCGAAGTGCGGGTCGACGACAACGGATGGGGTACGGTTACACTGCAACCCACCGAGTCGGTGTTCGGATTCGACAAGGTGGAACTCACGGCGGAAACCGTGGCCGGCGTCGCGCCGGGCCCCAAGGACATGGTCCTTGAAGGCGCCATTCAAGACCCAAGGTCCTCGGAGACGCTGATACCGGAGCCTTGGCCCTAGCTCGAGGCGCTTGGTTGCGCACCCGATCGAAGATTGAGGCATCGTCCCCCACCCATCGGCGTTCGGGTATGGTACCCTAGCTGAAAGCTGATGACGTGGATGTCATCGTGCTGTTCTCAGACGGGAGGGCCGGATGCCAATCACCGTGCTCATTCTTTACGACCGCAAAAGCGCCGCTATTGAAGCCCTCGCGGAAGCGGCGGCCGAGGGTGTACAGGGTACCGGGGTAGCCCGCGCCAACCTGAAACGCGTCGAGGAGGCGGCCCGAGAGGACTTGCTGACCGCCGACGCCCTGATGCTGGGCTCCCCGAACTGGAGCGGAGTCACCGGTTCCCTGAAACTCTGGCTGGACGAAACGGGAGACCTGTGGGAGGAAGCCGCCCTCGCCGGCAGACCGGCGGCGGCCTTCACCACCGCGTGGGGTCGTCACGCCGGCCTGGAAATGACTCTCCTTCAACTGATCCATTGGCTGCTCGCTTGCGGGATGATCGTCGTCGGACTCCCCTGGTCGGACCGGATGCGCTACTCCGGCTCATACTACGGAGCAGCCGCCACCGACGGAATCTCCGATGACGATCTGGCCCAGGCCCGTGATTTGGGCGCCCGCCTCGCCATTATCGCAGCCCGGCTCCAAGCCAACTAGGTGCTTGCGGCGCTCCGGCCTATCCGCCGCCAAGGGCCTTGAGTCGATGGCTGCGGTTCACGCATCGAGCATCAAACCGCGGCTAAGTGCTCCCCTACCAAGTTCCTGGCGACACACGTCCACTCCCAGAAGCGACCCTTTGGTCGGACCATGCTTCTTTAGGGGGTTCCCCCAACCCCGAATATTTGTTTGTAGGCGCGCGGGGCCTCGCCCCGCGCGCCTACAAACCTCCTTGGGCAGGTGGGCGGGAATGTGAAAGTCAGTCAATGAATAAGGCAGAAGGTCTTCGGTCAGATTTGGATCGACATCTGGGTTGCCGCAAGGAGCCGCCGGGAGAATGGAGAAGGCGGTGGCGCCCACTTTCGGTGAGGCATCACCGCCTTCACGGCTTTCGCCGGGATCAGCCCGACTGGGGAAAGGGCCACCAGTCGGGATAGTCTCGCAGGCGCAGGTGCCGGAACAGCTCCGGGTGGACCTCCATGGCCAGCTTCATCGCCTGAAGAACCGGTTGCCGGATGGAGAAATGAGCCAGATCCGAGGTCCGCAACTTGAACAGGTGGTAGCACTCCCGCAGGTTCATCTTGGCCAGCACCCGGCGGTAGTGGGCGTGAGTCACCAGGTATTGGGCGGCCACCGGAGAGTGGTGGCGCACCTCACGGCAGGCTTCCTCTGCTGAACCCACGGCTTCTTGAAACATACCCCCCAGGCCCGCCTCCACCAGCAGGTCGGGTACCCGATACCGGTGGGCCACCGTCAACGGTTGGGGTACGTAGGTCATCATCCGATGCCGTTTGAACTCGCGGTAGGCGCCGTAGTCCATTAGAAACTCGAAGGTGTAGTCCACCAGTTCGAACTCCCGCGCCGGCGCGTCATGCGGTCCCAGGCCGGCCACGCACCGGTTGACTATGTCCCGGCGCTCTTCCGGCGGCATCTCCGACACCCGCTGCCATATCCGGTCATAGCCCCGGTCCGATTGCCGGTACAGCAGGGCGGCCGCCAGTTTCTCTTCGGCCTGGCGGTCCCAATGGACCAGCCGCACCTCCGGCTCGGGGCTCGCCGTAAGAGAAGGCCCCGACGCGGGTGAATCCTCGCCGCCTCCCTCTGAATGATGGAGGCCGGCAGGAATCTCCGGCAGGTATTCACGGGGCAGCGCCCGCTGGGCGGCGGGCATTCCAGCGAGGTAAGGGTTCGGCTCGGCATACTTGATAAGGGTGGGGGTAATGTCGCGCGCCTGTTGCCGGAGGTCCAGTCCCAGGTCCTGCTCTTCAGTCAGCTCCGACGACAGCAGCTTGGAGATGGCGTGCTCCAGGACCCGGGCGTTGGCGGTCACACCCACGTTGGTCAGGAGGGCGGCCGGCAGAACGGCCCGGCAGTTGTCGGTGGCGATGCGCCGCAGCCGCATATTGTAAGTCTGCCGGCGCTCCCGTTCTCCTCGCGGGACGGCCTGCTGAAGGTGTTCCATAAAGCCGTCGATCAAGCCGCGATAGTCCTTAAAGAGCCTCCGGCACGTTTCATCGTACAGCCGGGCGAGATCGGGTTGACCGTCAAGCTCTCGCGGGGAATAGAAATAGTCCTCCGGCATGACCTGGTAGCGGGACGACTTCTCGGTGTAGGACGCCAGGCGGTTGTCTTCCAGGGTATCGCAGGCCAGCCGGGAGACGTTCTCCACCGCCAGGTGGACCACGGCGTGCTCGGCAACCGAGGCGTGCCCGTAGCCCAGCACCCATCTCTCGTGAAACTCGGCGGCTTTTTCCTGGCTGACCTGCCGGGCGATCTCGTCGAAGGGCTCCGGCCGCCGCGAGGTCATGGCGAAGGCCACCGCAATCTGCTCTTCGCTCAGCTCGTGAGCATCCAGAGGGTAGACCCGGCGGCCGTAGATTGGAGAACCGTTGCCACTTTCGGCCATGGTTGTGACACCACCCCCTATCCCATCATGAGGCCATTTCAGCCGCGTTGGCCCAGACTGTCAAGCAGTAAGTGTCAACGTAAGCGCCGTGACACCTTATGTCAACCGCTGATACCCAGCTACCCTATCCACGAAGCGCGGGCGCCGCAAAGGTTGGAGCGCAGGCTAGCCGGCCTGACGGTAACTTCCCACTCGGAGGGCGCCGGAACCTCACGCTATCGGGGTGCCTAGCTCTGCGTTCTCCGGCCGCGGTGCGGTGTTCGTTGGTGGACGCCCCAGTGCCCAAGCTCGAAGGCGGCCGCACCTTTTGGTCTTGCATTTCGTGAATCGCCCGATATCCGGTCCGTCATCCCGGCGAAGGCCGGGGTCCAGCTAGCACTTCTCTGGATTCCGGCCTTCGCCGGGATGACGGACTAGACAGTACTTTAAGTAAGGGCCCCGAAGCCGTTGGGAATCTGGACTTCGATCAAATAGGTGCGGCCGGAGGCCAGGGCTGTCTCAAGCGCCCGGGTCAACTCGTTCACCGAGGTAACCCTGGTCCCCTCGAACCCGTATGACTCGAACAGCTTGATGAAATCCGGGTTGACCAACTCCGTGGCCAGCAGCCGTCCGTCGAACCGGTCCTTCTGGAACCCTTTGAGGACGCCCCACGCGCTGTCGTTGAACATCAAGACGATCGGGTGAATGCCGTATTGGGCGGCGGTGGCCAGCTCTTGTAAGTTGTACTGGAAGCCGCCGTCACCGGTGACACAGACCACTGGACAGTCCGGCCGGCCCAGTTTGGCGCCAAGGGCGGCCGGGAACGCGAAACCGATTCCAACCCACCCGTGGGGGTACATGAAGGTGCGCGGCCCGTAGATGGAGAGGCAACGGCTGGCGCGGCTGGTGGCCACCGTTGGGTCCAGAGCGAAGATGGTCTCCCTGGGGGTAGCGGCCCGTATGGCCTCGAAGGTGTGAAGCTCGTTGCCCCACTTCTCTTTCAGGTCGTCGTAAATCTGCTGCCGGACCGATTCCACCTCGGCGCGGTAGGCATCTCCTTTGTGAACGTCCCGGCCGCCGATTCCGTCCAACCACTGGCGCACCACCGCCCGGGAGTCGGCCACGATGGGGATCGCGGTGGGATAATTCTTGCCGATCGCTTCGCCATCCAGCAGAACGTGGACGATCTCTTCCGGCAGCTTCAACCCCACGCCCAGCGTACTGCGATAGGGAAGTATGGAACCCAGTACCACCACCAGGTCGCAGGTGCCGAGCCAGTCTTGAACCGGATTATTCCCCCAGATACGCCGGCCTATCGCCTGGCCCAGCGAGAGGGGGTGGTCTTCCGGGAAAGTCCCCTTCGCTCCGTCGCTGGTGACCACCGGCGCCCCCAGCATCTCCGCGAGCCGGATGATCTCCTCGGTGCCGCCCAGGTACTGGACTTCCTCGCCCACGAAGATCGCCGGCCGCTTGGCTTGAAGCAGCGCCTCCAGCGCCCGTTCCACCATTGCCGGGTCGCCTTGAGGCCCTTCCGGGTCCCTCGGTCCGAGCACCTCAACGTCGGCCTCCTGAGCCAGCAGGTCCCACGGGACCTCTAACTCGATTGGCCGCGGCCGCCGCGTTTGAAACCGCTGGAACGCCTCCATCAACCGGTCGGGGATCGACTCCACCTGGTCGATCATGACGTTCCAGTCGGTGACCGCACGGAACATTCCCAACTGGTCCTTGGCCTCATGGGTGGTCAGCCGGCCCTGGTCGATGAAATCGTGCTCCACGTTGGTTGTGATCTCCAACACCGCCGAGGCAGAGAAATAGGCTTCTCCCAACGCTCCCACCGAATCGGCGGCGCCGGGGCCGGTGCTGGTAAGCAGCACGCCGGGTTTACCGGTGGCCCGGGAATAGCCATCCGCCATGTACCCGCAACCCAGTTCGAGCCGGCCGCCGACGAACCGGACCTGGTCCTGGTTATCGAACAATGCGTCAAACAGGTCCAGGGTGTGAATTGATATGATCCCGAACACCGTGTCCACCCCTTGAGCCTTCAGGGATTCGACCACGGCCCGCCCCCCGGTCATCCTTGCCACGAAAGGTCCTCCTGTGTCATTGGCTATCCGCCATCAGCGGCCAACGGCCAGTATCAAGCTGACCGGGCTTTCCAGTAATTTCTTGATTTCCACGAGGAACCGGGCCGCTTCAGCGCCGTCGGCCACCCGGTGGTCCACCGACAGCGTCGCCTTCATAACCCTCGCCACCGCGAGTTGCCCGGACCGGACCACCGGCTGTTCTTTGACCGCCCCCACCGCCAGAATGGCGGCATGTGGCGGGTAGATGATAGCCATGAAGCTGTCCACGTCGAACATCCCCAGGTTGCTGATGCTGAAGGTGGTGTTGGAATACTCCTCGTTGCGCAGGGTCCCGCTGTTGGCCCGGGCGATCAGGTCGCCGCTGGCCATCGCGATCTCCAGCAGGCCCTTGCTCTCGCAGCCGGCGATCCCAGGCACGATGAGCCCGGCTTCCAAGGCGATGGCGATGCCGATATTGATGGAGGAGTTTACCAGCAGGTGGTCGCCCTGGAATGAGGCGTTGAACCGGGGATGCCGCTTCAGGGCGATGGCACATGCTCTGATGATGAGGTCGTTGACGCTGACCCGGTTTTCTTTGGCCAGGGCCGCGTTGAGGTCTCGGCGCAGTTCCATCGCCTTGTTCATGTCCACTTCGGCGGTCACGTAGAAGTGGGGAGCCGCCCGCTTGCTGTCGACGGTCACCCGGGCGATTACCCGGCGCATCCGGGAAAGCTCCATCCGCTCGCCAGCAGGAGAGACTCCCGGTGCCGGCGAAGTTTCCCGGTAGGCCAACACATCGTCTTCAACGATCCGGCCGCCGGGACCGGTGCCGGCGACCAGAGACAGGTCGATACTCTGTTCCCGGGCCAGCCGGCGCGCAATGGGTGAGGCGCGGACTTCACCCACCGGAGCGGCAGGAGCGGCGGGCGCAGCATTCACTTCTTGGGCCCCTGGGGCAGCGGAGGGTTGCGGGGTTTTCGCCTCAGTCCCGGGCCCGGTCAAAAGACCCTCGGGCAGAGCCTCGTCCGGCCCCGTGATCACGGCGATGAGGTTCCCGACCGGAACGGCGACCCCCTCTTGGGCAACGATTTTCCGCAACACCCCGCCGACGAAAGCCTCAAACTCCACGGTGGCTTTATCGGTCTCGATGTCCGCGATAACTTCGCCGCGCGCCACCGGGTCTCCTTCCTTCTTGTACCACCGCACCACGGTGCCCTCGCGCATGTCGTAACCCATCTGGGGCATGACGATCGACGTCGCCAACGTTACCTCCTGCCAACAGGCCGTGATTACGGTGGCACCGGTAGAACCCGGCGGCCCGTGGCACAGCGCTCAGTCTATCAGCTAAAGTTTACTTTTCCTACCCGCGAGTCCCAGTGGGCGGTAGGTAGCGTATGCGCCCCGTCGGGCTAGAAATTACGGCAGCCTTGGCCACCGGAGCACACGGGTTTATCGAAGGGCCGGGGGTGTCCCCGCTGACGCCTTCGGACCGGCTTGGACCGGTTTGATGCGGTTGACCCCCTCTCTTCTCTCCCCCTTCGTAAGGGGGAGAGGACTGGTTTCTTCCCCCTAATGACGGGGAAAGGCTAGTACTCAGTCAACCTATTGCTGATAGTTGTCATTCAGAGCGGAGCGAAGAATCTCGTTGTTACGCTGAGATTCTTCGTCGCTGCGCTCCTCTGAATGACATCCTGCCAAAACGAGGTTGACTGACCACTAGGTTAGGGGTTTCCTGGCGAAGCGGCGGCACCTTTCTGGGACGCCGTAAGCGGCCGGCACTCGGTCATCAGCGGCTGATGAACGGGCGCCGGCCGCTTAATTTGTTACTTCCCCGGCCGACAACGGCGCCGGAAAGGCGCCTGGCTTCTCAGAGGGTCACATCATTCCATTGATAATCTTCTCCGCCTGCTCCTGGGTCAACCCCAGGGAACGATGAGCCATGGGAACACCCTCGTCCAACACCGGCTCTCGGGCTTCGAGGGTCCGCTCATCCCCGGCGCGGAAGAAGATCCCCGTATAAATGGTATCTTCCCACTCCATAGCTTTCTCGCAGGCAGCCTTCCAGTCGGAAGCGTCGTGGCCTTCGTCCTCCAGCTTCTTGATCCGGCCTTTGAAGAAAGCGTGGGTGTTGTCCAGGTTGAACGTGACGCAGGGGCTGAATATGTCGATGAGTGAGAAGCCCTGGTGCTGGATCGCCAGCTTCATTAACTCCGTGAGGTGCTTCACGTCTCCGCTGTAGCCCCGGGCGACAAAAGTGGCCCCATTAATGATAGCGCTGGTGATGGGATTGATGGGCAACTCGATACTGCCGAAGGGAGTGCTCTTGGTCTTCATCCCCTGCCTGCTGGTAGGGGAGATCTGGCCGGTGGTCAGGCCATATATCTGGTTGTTCATGACCAGATATGTCAGGTCTATGTTCCGGCGGGCCGTATGAGTGAAGTGGTTGCCGCCGATGCCGTAACCGTCGCCGTCGCCGCCGGTCACAATGACATTTAGCTCATGATTGCCCAGCTTGGCGCCACTGGCCACGGCCAACGCCCGGCCGTGAAGGGTGTGCATGCCGTAGGCGTTGATGTAACCGGGGGTGTTGGAGGAACACCCGATTCCGCTGACGGTAAGTATCTCATGTGGCTGGAGCCCCAACTCGGCACAGGCCCGCTGCAAGCTATTGAGAACCCCGAAATCGCCGCAGCCGGGACACCAGTCGGGATCAAGGCGTCCCTTGAAATCCCTGGCCGTCAGCGGGATTACCGGCTTGCCTTCAACCACATCGACGACGGTTGCCATTTATGGTCACCTCTCTAAGTACGGACTAGGTATGAACTTCATGATAGGGGACGGAATGATCGGTCTTGCCGGCCAGCTGCTCCAGGACACCCTCCACGATGTGGTGCGGCATGAAAGGCTCGCCGTCGTATTTGCGAATGTTCCCGTCCACGGTGAACGCGGTCTCACTTCGCAAATAGCGGAAGAATTGACCGGAGAAGTTATTCTCGACAATGATGGTTCGCTTCGCGCGGGAGAGGATACTGGTCACCGCCTCCCCGTGGAATGGGACCAGCCATTTGATCGGCAGGTGGTTGGCCGTTACCCCTTGCAGTTTGAGCAGCTCCACTGCTTCCTGGATGACGCCGTAGGTGGACCCCCACCCGATGAGGGTGACCTCGGCGTCCTCGGGGCCGAGCAGCCGTGGCGGCTCGATATCGTCGGCGGCGCTCTCGAACTTGCGGGCCCGTTTCTCCAGCATCGCACGGCGTTTCCGGGCGTCGGCGTATTCATCACTGACCAACGTGGAGTCTTCGTCGTGCTCGTCGGTCGCGGCAACGTAAGCGTGTCCTTCCAGGCCCGGAAGGGCACGAGGGGATATCCCGCTTTCGGTTATCTTGTATCGCAGGTACCCGTTCGTCCCCGACGATTCGGTAATGAGTTCTCCCCGGTCGATTTTCGGATGCATGTCGATATCGTCGGCATCGACGCTGAACCTGCCTTCCGCCAGCAGGAGGTCCGACAGAATAATACCGGGGCACTGGAATTTGTCGGTCAAATTGAACAACTCGGTGACGGAGTTATAGCAATCCAGGGCGTCCATGGGGGCGACGATAAAGCGTTGGAAATCCCCCTGGCTGGCGCCGATGGCCTGCCAGAGGTCTCCCTGTTCGGTCTTGGTGGGCACCCCCGTGGAAGGGCCGGCCCGCTGCACATTGATGAAAATCACCGGGATCTCCATCATGGAGGCGCTTCCCACCGCTTCGGTCATCAAGGCGAAACCGCCGCCGGAGGTCGCGCACATGGTGCGGCAACCCGAGTGAGCCGCCCCGACGGCCATATTGGCCACGGCGAGTTCGTCTTCGACCTGCCGCACCATGATCCCCAGGCTGCGGGCGTTCTGGGCGACCCAATGGAGGACTCCAGTGGACGGGCTCATCGGATAGGCCACGAAGAACTTCATTCCCGCGGCGGCGCCACCCATGGCTAGGGCATCATTGCCAGACCAGACACCGAGCGGCTTGGTCTTGCTGGGAAGTGAGGTTGGGAATGGCTCGTAATTAGCTCTGACGAAATCGTAGGCAGCCTCGGCCACGCCCACGTTTTCATCCACTATCCGCTGGCCTTGCCTCTGGAACCGCAGGTTCAAGCTCTCCTGGAGGATTTGGAAATCCATCCCGAGCAGCGCCGCGACCGCCCCGGTGGCCACCGTATTCTGGGCCAACTTGTTCCGACTCTTGGTCACCTCGGCCACGGGAATGGGGCATAGCTGGACGCCTTCCCGGGCCTGGCCGGGTTTCACGACGTCGCTGTTGTAGACCACCCGGCTCCCCGCATCCATCAGTCGCAGGTGCCGGTCCATGGTGTCCTGATTCAGACACAGCAGCAGATCCAGCCGGTCCCCGTGGTTCGTTACTTTTCGCTCACCCACCCGCACGGTGAGAAAGATATGGCCGCCTCGAACGATCGATTGAAATGCATTGTAGGTGCTGAGGTGGAGACCCCGGCGGACAAATATCCTGGCCAGAATATCTCCGGGGGTGGCGATACCCTGTCCGGCTCCTCCTCCAATGCCCATTGCGAAATCAAAACTGCCTGAACCCATAGACTCGCTCCTACTCTCGGACCGCTCCCAGCCCCATAACCGGCTCCTCATGAGGGTCCAGGACCTTCGCGACGATAAGGTTAGCGGGGAAACCGTGCCCGTTGCGCCCTTTCCCGGCCTCGGCGGGCCGGGTTTTATATTCCGCCGGCGTGCGGCGGGAATTCGAAGTACTAAATTAGGTTACAATCACACTCTCGGGGATTAGATTCCAGTATACCGCCGGACAGAAATAATAACAACGGGTCGCCGTTATTCGACGCATCAAGCCAAACAATGCATGTTTTTCGCCAAACCAGGCTGAGGCTTGGAGAGCCGACAACCTACATGTGGATCGCGCGCCCCAGGGCATCCAGCGCGGCCTCTTTCAGCATCTCCGAGAGGGACGGGTGCGGATGAACCGCCCATCCCAACTCCAGCGTGGTGCCCTCCAGCAACCTGGTCATGGTAAGCTCGCCCAGCAGCTCGGTCACCTCCGGGCCGATCATATGGCCGCCCAGTAGTTCCCCGTATCGTTCGTCGATCACCAATTTGACGATGCCTTCGCCCTCGCCCATGGCCAGCGCTTTCCCATTGGCCCGGACGTTGAACTTTCCCACCCGAACACCGTAGCCCTGCTCCCGAGCCTGAGACTCGGTCAGGCCAAAACTGGCGATCTGGGGCTGGCAATAAGTGGCCCGGGGCATCATGGTATAGTCCAGGGCCTGGGTCTCCATCCCCGCCAGGTGTTCCACCGCCACCACCCCTTGGGCCGACGCCGCGTGGGCCAGAGCCAGCTTGCCGGTCACATCGCCAATGGCAAACACCCCCGGCACGCTGGTGCCCATCTTATCGTCAATTTTGATGCAGTTATGCTCCGTTTCGATACCCAAACTTTCCAAGCCCAGGTCCTCGATGTTCGCCTGTACCCCAACCGCCACCAGTACCTTTTCGCAGGCGACCGCCTGCTCTGCGCCGTCCTTCTCTACTTTAACTATTAAACCATCGGACCCGGACTCAAATCTGGTGACGGTGGACCCGGTCATAATGTTTATGCCCTGGTGGGCGAAACTGCGTTCGAGCAATGGGCTAATCTCTTCATCCTCAGTGGGCACCAGCCGAGGCAGAAGCTCCACCATGGTAACCTCAACTCCGTACATCCGGTAGAGGTAGGCAAACTCCACGCCCACCGCACCTCCGCCCACGATCACCATGGACGATGGAAGCTGGCTCAGGACGATGGACTCCCGGCTGGTAATTATTCTCTCGCCGTCGACGGGCAGGGGAGGGATGGAGCGGGACCGGGAACCGGTGGCTAAGATGATGTTCTTGGCGATTACCTTCTCCCCCGCGGGAGTCACCTCAACCACCCCGTCACCCCGGAGGACGGCCGTGCCCTGGATGTGGTCAACTTTATTCTTGCGCAGCAGGTAGGCAACCCCTCGAACGTTGCGGGCCACCACTTTCCGGCTGCGTTCCACGGCCACGGCGTAGTCGGCATGGAAGTTATCGAACCGGAGTCCGAACTCCTCGGCGCGATGGATGTAGGACAGGACCTCCGCGTTCTTGAGAAGCGCCTTACTGGGTATACACCCCCAGTTGAGGCAGACACCCCCCAGGGCCTCCCGCTCGATGACGGCGGTTTTCAGCCCTAGCTGCCCCGCCCGGATGGCCGCCACGTAGCCGCCGGGACCGGCGCCGATTACCACCAGGTCGTAATTGGAGTCCATCTACACCTTCTGGCTACACCTTCTGGGAACGTGATTCGCTCCCGCCCGGACCCACGATTCACCGGCCCGCCGGGCCCGGCCCGATTCAACCCGGTTACGCATTATACAAGCAGCCATGAATCAGACACAAGAATCGTGCGCGCCTTGGAATGAGGAGTTGCCACGGATACTTATTTTGGGCAGACAAGACAGCGGCTCCTCCGCAGATGCGGGGCGAGCACGGAGAAATTGACACCTCGGTCTCGGCCCCTCCGCGGTTAGCGATATTTGATGTAATAGTTGCCTCACCCGATGCCGGACCGGCCAATTGTGTCCGTAATGGGATTCTGATATGATTAAGGTTAAGCCGCGCCAAGAATTAAGGAGCACCATGAGAGTAGGACCATTCGGTCTCCCTGAGATGATTATCATCCTTCTGGTGATAATGCTGATTTTCGGCGCCAAGAGGCTTCCTGAGATCGGCTCTTCACTGGGACGCAGCATCCGGACGTTCAAGAGCGCCGTAACCGGCGAGGACGAAAAGCCGGAAAACAACCAAGCCGTCCAGACCAAGACCGGCGACGACCAGTCGTAGCATCGGGCTCGTTTTAGCTCACACGGACCGGGGCCGGGACCCACTGGAGATCGCGGGTCCGCCCCGGGCGTACCATCGACTCCGGGACACCCCTTCAACCCCTCCCCAAGGCCAGTCTGTGACTGGCCCATGCTCAGTCCACTCGGGTAGCCGGTGTAATCGCTCTCGATTTCGCGCGCCCCCGGCCTGCCAGCCGGGCCAGCAGAATACCCACTTCATACAGCGCCAGCAGTGGCCCCGCCACCAGGGCCTGGTTAAACGGATCAACTGTCGGCGTGATTACGGCCGCCATGACGAACGCCACCACCAACCAGTAGCGGCGGAACCGCGACAGCATCCGTGCGTTGACGATCCCCAGTTTGGCCAGCAGGTGCATCACCAGCGGAGTCTCAAAGGCTAGCCCCATCCCCAACAACAGCCGGATTATTTGGCCAACCGTGCTGCTCACTCGAGGCTGAATCTCGATTATGTCGCTGCCGTGGCCTATCAGAAATCCAAGGAGCGGCGGCAACAAAACAAAGTATCCAAAGGAGACACCGGAGGCGAAGGCCACCAGGGTACCCGGCAAGAACGCGATCAGGTAACGCTTTTCCTTGCCGGTGAGGCCGGGAGCGACAAATAACACGACCTGATAGAGTATCACCGGAGAGGCCAGGACAAATCCGGCAACCATGGACACTTTGATGCTGGTGCTCAGCGTCTCGGTGAGTTCCACCGCGATGAGGTCCACCTCGGGGCCCGGCCGCACCAGCAACTCCACGATCCGTTCCCAGAATGGGAAGGCGATTGCGCTGCCCACCACCAACGCCAGCACGGAGACGAACAGCCGCCGCCTCAGCTCGGCCAGGTGGGCCAAAATGGTGAGCCTATGCTCATTCATTTTTGGCCTCGGGCAACTCGTCCTTCTCTTGATCTTCCCGGGCTTCCAGATCCGGGTCCAATGCCGGTTGAGGTAATGAACCCTGGGGTACCGAGTCTCTGGGTGCTGGGTTCCGGACGGGAGGGGACGGCTCGTTCAAATCCACGCTGGCCGCGGCTGCCACGTCGCTGAAGGTGCGCCGAATGTCGCGCATGACCTTTCCCGCCGTTTTGGCCATGTCGATAGATCTGCTAGGCCCCAGGACCAGGAAGGCCACCAGGAATATAATCGCCATCTCCAACGGCCCGACGCCCATGAAATTCACGGGGACCTCCGTTGCCGCAAGGGGCAGTCAAGTCCGCAGGCCTCCGGAGCCGGCATGGGCCACCGGGGCGGAAGCGCGCACCCCAGCTCTTCCAGCATTTCAACCAACCGGCAGACCGGCAGACCGACGATGTTGGCGTAGCAGCCCTCCCATGACTCCGCCGGGTGCAGCACCGGGTCCTGCACCGCATAGGCGCCGGCCTTGTCCATCGGCGTACCCGAGGAGATGGACGCCTCGATCTCGGCGTCGGTGAAGTTGCGCAGCGTGATATCGGTGGTCATGCTGCCGGTCAAGCGGCGTCCCGAGGCCGCATCGACCACCGTAACCCCGGTGGTCACCTGGTGCCGGGTACCCCGCAATTCCCGCAGCATCCGGCCGGCGTCGGCCGCGTCCGCCGGCTTTCCAATGGCCCGGCCATCGTGGACCACCAGGCTGTCGGCGCCGATCACGTAGCCCGTCTTGATCCGGGAGGCCACGGCCAAGGCCTTGGCCGTGGAAAGCCGGGCGACGGCGGCATCGGGCGTCTCGCCGTCATGCAGCTCTTCGGCGATGTCTGCCGGGACCGCGCGGAAGGACAGGCCCATTGACGACAGCAGTTCCCGCCGCCGGGGCGACGCCGAGGCCAGAACCAGCTCCACCGCCGGCCCGTTCCGGGATAGCAGCGCCACGCATTCCACGTGATGGGTCTGCGGAAACATGTCCAGCGGGACGACTTGCTCCAGGGTGTAGGGGCCATCACAGAGGACGCGCAGGTCCCGGGCCAGCGTTTCCGCATCGCAGGAAACGTAAGCAACCCGGGGCGGCTCCATCCTCATGAGGCTGTGCAGCGCCTGGGGTTGGCAGCCGGCGCGGGGAGGGTCCAGGATCACCACGTCGGGCTTCTCGGCCAGCCGGTCCAGCACTTCCTCGGTCTTTCCCAACTCGAATCCCACGTTCTCAATGCCGGCGGCGTTCTCTTTCGCGTCGGCCACCGCCGCCGTGGATTCCTCCACGGCGATCACCTTCCTTACATGGGGCGCCAGCAGAATGGCGAACGTGCCCACCCCGGCGTAGGCGTCCAAGAGCACGTCGCTGGAGTTCAGGCCCAGCCGACACCGCAACACGCGCACCGCCTCGGCCGCTTGCTCGATGTTCACCTGGAAAAAAGATGGCGATGACACTCGAAAGGACTGCCCGTCCAGCGAGTCCAGGTAGCTCTTTTGTCCGGTGGGTACGGAGATGCCAGGACCCACTATCGTCGGCTGGACCAAGAAGTCGCCGGTCTCCCTGCCGGAGCGGATGGAAAGCTGGGTCGTCTCTCCGCAGTTGCCCTGAAGCTGAGCCAGAATGTTGTTGACCCCAGGGTGCATCAGCATGCATTGGTCGATACGGTTGAACCGCCGCGTTTCGCGGTTCACGAAACCCAGGGCGCCGGAGCGGCCAACGGTGAGCCTGGCATGGTTACGGTACCCGTATTCGTGGGGCGAAGGTATCACCTCCGACACCGGAGGGCCGGCGAACCCGCCCACCCGGATCAGCGCATCCACTACCTTGTCCCGTTTGGCGGCCAGTTGGGCGGAATAGCTGAAATGCTGCCACTGGCACCCGGTGCAATCACCGTAGTAGGGGCAGGGTGGGCCCACCCGCTGCTCCGAGGGTTCCAACACCTCCACCACCCTGGCGCCGACGTACTTCCGGCGCACCCGGACGACCTCGGCAATCACCCGCTCGCCGGGAATCCCGCCGAAGACGAATACGTCCCACCCCTCCTCATGAGCCATGGCTTCGCCCAACCGGCCCCAAGAAATCAAGTCCAGGGTAAGCTTCTCACCTTCGGCAATCTGTCGCTTGGTAGTTTGCATCCTCTGAGAATACTATAAAGGAAGGCGCCGGGGAATCCAAGGCGGACGAGGCGCCCTCGGAGCGGTCGGCGGTCAGCAGACATCAGTCGGTGACTAGAGTTGGATGTGGAAGCCGACACTTGATAGCTGCCTAACCAGTGTTGACCACGAATTAGCTTGGGTATACACTGTGCGAAAGCCCGCCGAACCTACTTACGACCCGATACATCTAACGTTATTAGAAGTGCAATTTTTTCTGGAGGACGGTAATGGCGGAACCCATCGAAGTTACGGAAGCTAACTGGGACGATCAGGTGCTGAAGTCGGATCTACCGGTATTGGTGGACTTTTGGGCCGAATGGTGTGGCCCCTGCAAGATGATCGCCCCATCGGTTCACGACATGGCAGTGGAATATGATGGCCAGCTAAACGTGGGCAAGCTGGACGTGGACAGCAACCCCGGTATCGCGATGAAGTACGGCGTGCGGAGCATCCCGGCTCTGATCTTTTTCAAGGATGGCAAGCCGGTGGATCAGATCGTCGGAGCAGTGCCCAAGGGTAGACTCAAGAGCAAGGTAGATGCGGTGCTGGCTGGTTAGGCGGCCGCCCCTCCGGACGGGGGAGTGGATGGGGCCCGGTGGCCCTTGCGGACTTCAAATCCGTTATGCCTCGTGACGAGCGGGGTAGGTGGGTTCGACTCCCTCGCACTCCCGCCAACTTTTCCAGGCACGAAAACGCCTGAATTAGGCTAAAAGAAGGCCCCCGCACCGTAATGGTCGGGGGCTTTCTTTTTGCGAGATGTGGCCAAGATGTGGCCAAGGGATTTAGGGTTCACCTTTCAGCAGGTTGGCAACCACCTGGGCCGCTTCCTTCTGCATGTTCGGAAGTACATGGGAATACAGGTCT
>MPMA02120733.1_pt1 | contig 70872 bp, 58 predicted proteins | sample 1617361 | NCBI WGS metagenome assembly MPMA02 (sample SAMN05944807, study PRJNA350692) | marine metagenome | biome: marine; feature: ODZ; material: water; isolation source: 180 m water sample filtered on 0.2 um supor filter | place: Pacific Ocean | collected 2012-04-08 | depth 180m m | reverse complement strand
CTTCCGGGGGGGAATCTTCCGGGGGGGAATCTTCCGGGGGCGGTGACCTGACTTGTTTCAGCCGCCGCAGCCGAATTCGGCCAGCAGGGCGAGGAGGTCATCGACGTCGTAGGTGGCTGGGTATCCCGCGATGAGTATCAGCAGATCATTCACATCTGTCACGCCATTGCCGTCGAGGTCCCACTCGCAGCCGCTTTCGCATTCGTCCGGGATGCCGTTGCCGTTGGCGTCGTTGCTGTCACCGCTGGCAATGTCGCAGGCGTCGGGCGTGTGGTTGCCGTTGCAATCGAGTTCACCCTGATACATGATCGTCGCTGCGGCGGTGTCTTGCCACACGAGGTTGTCGGCGTCGCGGCCTTGGAAGAGGGCTTCGAAGAGAATCTCGGAGTCGTGCCCCATGCTTGTCAGCCGCGCGATCAGCACGCCGTTGTGATCTTCACACTGACTGTCCATGAATTCCTGGCTATCACCCTGTTGATCGGCCACCACGACGAACCATGCGCCGTTTCCGACACTCAAGTCATCACCTGCTTCGAAATCGGTCCAGTCAATGCCGATGTCATTGAGCGCGTTTTCGGGGAATGGATCGCCAGAGGAATCCAGGCAACCAATTGTCACGCGGCTGTCCCACTCAAGATCCGGGACCATCGGATAGAGGGCGGGGTTGACGCCCTGGCTGGTCGGACCACCATAAGCGTCCTGATAGAAACTCGTGTTTGTTGCGATGGTTTTCTGTTGGGCCTGATTCCCCGCGACCGCATCCAAATGCCAGTCGATGGGCAGTTCGACATAGACGTCCACCGTGTAACTCGGGGCACCGCTTGAGAGCAGATCCACACCGACGACATTCCAATAGACAGCGGAATACTCGCCGCCGCCACCACAGGGATCACTGCTGCAGTTGGTGCCGTCACCACCGTAGTTGCCGCCGGCCGCGTCGCAGTCGTCCTCGGGCAGTACGGAGCACGACCCGCTGATGCAGCAGTAGCCGATTGCCTCTACGCCACAGGGGTCGTTTGTGCAGTCACTTCCATCGCCGAGATACGAACCACCCATCGCGGCGCACTGCGCATCGGTCAGCACGACACATGCCAGGCCGATGCAGCACCCGCCTGTCGGATCACTGGTGCCGTTGAAGGTGAGCGTCATGGTGCCCTCGCCGGTATTGCCCTGCCAGCCGCCGAGCCGCACCCAGTAGGTCTGGCCGCTCGTGACTGGTATTTCCTCAATGAGGCTGTGGTAGTTCTGGCAATTATCATCGCTGTTTTCGTCGTCGCCATTGCAAGCGATCTGTACGAGCGTTTCACAGGTCAATCCCTCGTAGAGCACCACTGAGGTGTCGTATGAGGAGGGGTCGCATGTTGTCAGATCAATGTCACCGTTTCCGGGGGCGGACCACTTGAACCAGAAGTCGGGGCTGTCGTCCCAGTCGAGGTAGGTGTCTTCGCACTGCGATTCGTCGGGGTCGCCGAACCCACTGTCGGTCATCTCACTGGTGTCAAAGGCATTCCCGCCTTCGGAGGCCACTTTCGCCGTTTCGCAGGTATTGCCGTTGTTCGGGTCACACGGATTGCCATCGCAACTCACGTAGTCGCCCAGATACGTGCCACCCATGGTCAGGCAGTCGTGTTCGGTGACGTAGGAGCAGACGCCGCCAATGCAGCAGGCACCTTGTGGATCGGCACCTCCACCAGGGGCGAGCGTGTCGATGCCCTGCGGGTTGGAGCCGACTGGATCGAGATGGGAACGCATGCCATTCCATGCGCCTGCAAAGCCGCGGCCGTAATAGTCGTCATAGTCGTTGTCGCAGTAGGAGGAGCCGCAGCAGAGTGCGCCGATCGCGCGGTGGTTGCTGTCGAAGAGCGGCGATCCCGATGAGCCCGGGGCCGTCCGACCTTGTCCCCAGTTGACGCGCCAGTACTGTCCTTCGTTGGCGGTGACATCAGGGAAACTGATGCGTTTTTCAGCGGCCTCTGGATGATGGATGCCAGCGCCGTTGGTGGCGGAGTTGGCGCGGGACCAGCCTGCGTAGGTCACACCCCACGACGGGTTTGGCGCGGAGTCGAGTACCACCAGCGCCGAGTCGTAGTACTGGTCGTTATCGAGAAAGTTGCAGCCACTGCTGTACTGATTGAATGTGCCATCGCCGGGCGCGCCGCTGTCACCACTTCCGGGGGCGCGGCAGTAGGAGTTCTGGTGGTTCCAGTACACAACGAGCGAACCCTCGTTGCCGTTGTTGATGCCGCAGTGATGTGATGTCATGAAGAGCGGCCGCTGATCTTCGGCGGTGTTGTTGACCATGAAGCCGGTGCAGGTCCACCAGCCTTCGAGCGTGTACACGCCAACCGAGGGGACTTCATTGGCCCACGGGTCACCCTCGGGACACACAACGTCGATGTTGCAGGACTCGCTCGATCCTCGGAAGGGGGGGTCGTCGAATCCGCGGTAGCCCTCGTTGATTGAAGTCAGGTGCAGCCCGCCAGTCAGGGCCTCGCGATCGGCGGCATCGAGCGTCACTTCGATGACGACCTCGTCGCCATGAATGACTCGCGTCCAGAAGGCGCCGCCGCGCGGGTTGTCGGCAGCGGTCAGTGGCCGCATCACATCCCACCCGTCGATGCCGTAGATGGCCAGTTCCGCCGAGAGCGGAAGGTCGAACCGATCGAAACCGAAGTTCAGATGCGCTGCGCCTTCCGAGAGCACCCGCATCCGCCACATCATGCCGCCCTCCGGAAGGTGTTCCCACGTGCCGTGGGTGCTGGGGGACATGCTGACGGTATTGGGGGCGGCGAATCGAAGGGGGAGACCTTGTTTCGCTCGTTTGACATCGTCTTTGAGAAGCGTGTCGTAATCAGGACCCGGCATCGCAACCAACTGGACGGCCTCAAGGGGCAGATGTCCGTCCATCAGTCCATACGGCAGCGTTTCGCCGGCAGCGGCCGAAACCACGCCTGCGAAAGCCACCACGGTGGCGGTTGCCATCGACCTTGTGGGTGCGAATCTTTTCAAGAACAGTCTCTCCAAACCCACCAACGGATCCTACAGGGACCGCGCGGGCCACAAGAAGTTCGGCCCAATTCATTCAAGGATGCCTCGCATCTGGCGAAATGCTCGTGATTGACGCTCAGATGGCGATATGAGGTCATTTTGAGACCCTACAGTCCGACCCAAATCCGCTTTTTGAGCCTCTGGTGGGGGGGACTGCTACCGTGTGCCGTATGGGGCACGTGTACGCCGTTTGTGAGTCCGAAGTCACCATCGCTGTCGAGGCAGCCGCCGCTGCCGCTGCGGTGCTTCGGCGGGTGGGAAGGGAGGTCCTTTCCGAAACCGGCAAGGACATCAAGTCCCAGGCCGATCTCGACGCCGAGGCGGCGTTGCTTGAGGTACTTCGGCCGACGGGCCTGCCCATCCTCTCCGAGGAAATGGGTGCCGATGCGAATTTTACGCTCGATCGGGACGGCTGGATCATCGACCCGCTTGACGGCACCATGAACTTTCTGCGGGGCATCCCGATCAGTTGCACCTGCGTCGGACTTTGGCGAGATGGCCGCCCGGTGCTCGGCGTGATTCACGAGATCGGTCGCGAACGGGCGTGGGTTGGTGGCGAGGGCCTTCCGACAACCTGCAACGGCCAGCCCACGCGGTGCGGCGAGGCCGAGACCCCTGCATCGGCCGTGCTCGCCACCGGCTTTCCTCGGTGCTTCGACTTCGGTGATGACTCACTCTCGGCCTATTCCCGCCGCATGTCGGCCTACAAGAAGATCCGCATGATCGGCTGCGCGGGCTTGTCGCTGGCGTGGACGGCGGGGGGGATGATGGACCTCTACCTCGAAGAGGACATCTTCCTCTGGGACGTTGCTGCGGGCATCGCGCTGGTCAACGCCGCCGGCGGCCACACGCACTTCACGCCGCCCGACCCGCAGTGGCGCACCAGCGTCACGGCGGGAAGCGAGCCGCTTGTTGCGATCGAAGCACGCTGAGTCCACGATTCTCATCCAAACAGCCACAGATCGCCACGAGATTTTTCTTGACCCTGCCGCTGCATTCGGTATGTTGAGTTCGGTGGCACGCCATGGGGCGTGATGCCGAGGGGAGAGAGAACATGCGGCTGGGTCAAACCAGCAATCGAGTATGGCCTGCGTGGGCTGAAGTCACGCGTATCGGGACGATCCTGCGCGTGCGGTGTTTGCCATGTGACCTCGTCGAACCGCGACGCATCCAGCGTTTTCATCTGTTGGTGCAGCACGAACTCGATCGCGGCGTTTCTTGCATTGAACTTGATCTGACCCAAAGCGAGGTCGCCGATACCAAACTTGTGGCGCTGCTGGTTCTCGCGCACCGGAAGGCTCGCCGAGAAGGTGTCGATCTTCAAGTGAGCGTGTCGGATCGAATCCAGTCATTGCTTGACATCTGTCACTGCGGCGGGATTGCGGGATAGATCAATCTGCCGGGTTGTGTTTCCAATCGTAATCGTTGCGTTGTGAAGTTCTCGCGGCACGCTGAAGTGGATCTGCGGGGCGGACCATCCTTGGAAGTCTGTGCCGGGAACGAGCCAGCGGTGGTGTGTTTCCGAGCCTGCTTTGATGATGATGTGGGCGCCCAACATGAATGCATCGTTGTCGAAATCGAGCACGATGCCGCGGCGATCAGGGTGCGAGGACCGGTTCTCGATGATCCGAACCGGACCGTTGAGTTCTGCCGTCACCAGATCGAGATCGCCATCGGCGTCCAGATCACCGAACGCGCCGCTGCGATCGACACGATCTTCCGCGAGCCAACCAGTCTCAAATGACATCGGGACGAACCGATCCCCGTCTCGCCGCTGAATCAGCGCGGGTTGCCGCCACGCGCTGGCCATGGATTCGGGCGTGGCATTCGGGTAGACGTGGCCGTTGAGGGTCAGGAGATCTTCGTCGCCGTCGTGATCCAGATCGAGCAGTCTGGTCGTCCATCCCAGCAGCGACCGCGTTGGTGGGCCGATGCCCATGGCGTTGGTGCGATCGACGAAGTGCTGCCCTTCGGTGATGAGCAGCGTATTGGTGTCGCTGGAGAAGTTGGTGCTGATGATGTCGGGCGTGCCGGTGCCATCCACGTCCCCAACGGCGAGCCCCATCGTGGCCTGCTCGGCCCCACTCATGTTCGTCGCGAATCCGCGTTCGCGGCCGACATCGCGGAGTTGGAGTGGAATGCCTTTGCTTGGCTCCAGCAGCTGATTCGACATGCCGTCGTTTCCGACGAGCACCTCGAGTTGGTCATCGTCATCGACATCGAGCATGACGGCGTTGAGACCGTAGGCGGCCGGCAGGTTCGCTGTAGCGTCGGACTGGTCAAAGGTGCCGTCACCGCGATTGAGCAGCAGCACATCGGCCAGCGGCATGAGGCCCGCAGGCCCGGCGATCACCTGCTGCCCCCGGAAGTTGACGGTGGCGGGTGAAGGGGCGTCGAAGTTCCAGTCGACGTAGCGAGTGATGTACAGATCGAGATCACCGTCGCCGTCGATGTCGCCGGGCGCTGCGCCGGTAGACCATCCCGATACCGCAGCGCCGGCGGCGGCGGTGACATCGGTGAACCTGCCCTTGCCATCATTGCGAAGCAATGCATCGTTTCCGATGCAGGTGACGTAGAGGTCGTCGTCGCCGTCGTTGTCGAAGTCAGCCGCAGTCGCGGACGTCGCCCATCGCTGCAGATCGATGCCCGCCGTTTCGGTCATGTCGGTAAAGCGAAGCGTTTTATCGTCGTTGAGCATGTTCCGAAACATCCGGCTGCCCGGCCCATGTTCGGGGTCGTCGGGCGAGGCGCCGTTTGCGACGAAGAGATCCAGGTCACCATCACCATCGGCATCGAAGAGACACACGCCGGGCCCGTTGACTTCAACAATGCTGCGTGGCGGCATGCCGCCGCTGCTCGTTACGAACTCGGGACCGGCCTGCTCGGTGACATCGACCAGCAGGATCTGCGGCGATTCCCGCTCACACGCCGTGAGCACCAGCACCAGCAGCAGCCGCCTCATCGCGGTCGCCCATCTGATGACTCGACGCGAGCCTTGGCATCATTCGCGGCGGCTTCGGTCGCAGTGGCTTCATCGTCGCGTCCAAGCCTTCGCAGCAGCCTCGCTTGGCGGTACAACGCTTCATGCAGATCCGGCTCCATTGAGACGGCTTCGGCCAGCATTGAAACGGCGCCGGCGACATCGCCTCGTTGCTCAAGCACTTCCGAGCGGCGGGCAAGCGATTTCGCAACGCCTCCGCGGCGATCAGGATTCGATCGCTGCAGGGCGATGGCGTTCTCGAAGAAGGCATCGGCGTCATTGAGATCGCCGCGTTCAAGTGCCAGGACACCCAGACCAAAGTGCGTGTCGCCTTCGTTCGGGTCCAGTTGCAGATGCCGCTCGAAGGCGGCTTGGCTCTTGTTTGCGTCTCCGGCGTGATAGAAGGCCCAGCCCAGAAAGTGCGCCGCTGGCGGGTAGGGCGGATCGGCCGCGAGGGCCCGCTCGAACCAGGGCACTGCCTTGGAATAGGCTCGTTCGTGATGATGCGCAAGCCCCATCAAGAAATGCGCTCGCCCATCTCCGGGGGCGGTGTCGATACGTTGTCGCAGTCTTACTCGGGCGGGGCCATATTGACCGGCGAGGATCAGGTTGTAGTGCTCGACGAGTTCCCCTGTCATGGCCGGTACCGGCGCCGGATCGGGGTTCTCAGGCTCACAACCGCCCATCAGCAGGCAGCACAGGCCTGTGAGGACCATCGTCCATTTTGCGGAGATTGACTTCACTGGGTGACTAGCGTCCGTTATGGTGGCTGCGGAGGGGCGTGTGGATTGCGTACTCATGAACAGAATCAGCATAACCATGCTTGCCGCTGTGGCGACGATCTTTGCGGCGACCGCTCAAGCTCAGTTGCAGCCTCGCATGGGTGATCCCTTTCCGGGGTTGACCGCTGAACAACTCAATCGCTTCGACATCGGCCGCACGGCATTCATGCGGAATATCACCGTTGAAGAGGGCCTCGGCCCGGTTTTCAATCAGACGTCCTGTGGCTCCTGCCACAACGCGCCGCTCGGCGGCCCGGGCGCCCAGCAGGTCACCCGCTTCGGCCGCATCGACAAGAAGGGCGGCTTTGATCCGCTCGCCGAGTTCGGCGGGTCGCTGCTGAACGTCAATGCCATCAGCGATGACTGTCTCGACGAAATCCCGGCGCACGCCAACGTCACATCGCTGCGGGTCACGCCAGGGGCGCTCGCCTATGGCTTGATCGAAGCGGTCCCCGACGATGTCTTCGTGGCAATCGTCGCAGCGCAGCCGGAGGCGCAGCGCGGCGTCATTCGGTGGACCGAGGCTTTTGAGAATCCGGGCGTATCCCGGGTCGGTCGCTTCGGCTGGAAGGCGCAGTTGCCGAGTGTGCTTTCCTTCAGCGCGGATGCATCGATGCAGGAACTCGGTTTCACGAACCGACTCTTGCCCAACGAGAACCCACCCCGCGGCGATGAAGACCTGCTCGCCGAGTGTGACTTCGTGCTCGATCCCGAAGACGGACCCGACGCCGATGGCTACGACTTCATTGACCGCGTCACCGACTTTCAACGATTCCTCGCGCCGGCGCCGCAGACGCCCCGCGTCGGCATGAGCGGCGAAACCGTCTTCAATGCAGCTGGCTGCGCTGTCTGTCATCCGTCCACCATGCAGACCTCCGACGACCCGATGCTTGAGGATGTGCTTCGCTCGCAGACGATCCACCCATACGGCGACTTCCTGCTGCACGACATGGGCGCCGCAGCCGACGGCATCGGCGATGGCCCGGCTGGCATGCGGGAGATCCGAACGCCACCACTGTGGGGCGTACGTATTCGCAATCCGCTCTGGCACGACGGCAGCGTCAATGGCGGCACCTTCGAGAGCCGTGTTCGCGCCGCCATCGATCTGCACGGCGCTTCGCTCAGTCAGGGACAGGCGGCCGCCGCTGCATTTGATGCGCTTCCCGTTGCAGATCAGGATGCGGTCCTTGCCTTTCTTGGTTCGCTCGGTCGTGTCGAGTGTGATGGCGACGGTGACGGCGATGTGGACCTTTCCGATTTCTGGGACGTGGATGGGTTCATCGCCTGCATGGGTGGCGGTGTCACACCGGACGATGCCTGCGCGGTCCACGATGTGGATGGCGATGGCGATGTCGATCTCGATGACGCGGCCTTCTTCGCAGCGGCATTTGACGGTGGACCGCGTGATTGTGACGGCAACGATGTGCAGGACTTCATCCAGATTGCAGAAGATCCCAGCATCGATGCGGATCAGAACGGCGAGATCGACGCGTGCAATCCCTGTCCGGCCGATGTCGACGGTTCCGGCAGCGTCGGGACCGACGATGTATTGCTGGTGCTCTCGGCCTGGGGCGGCTGCGCCAGCGGCTGTGACGCGGATGTGGATGGGGATCTGTTTGTCGGCGTGAACGATCTGCTTGCAGTCGTATCTGCGTGGGGGGCATGTCAGTGATGGGTGGAGGACAGGGAGCAACCATGCGAAACATTGTGATCGTCGGATCGATTGCGTTTTTTTCCGCGGTGGCTACTGCGCAAAATAGTTGGATGACCTACGCAAACGAAACAGACACGCGGCTGCAGTCCGATCCCTCGGTCGGTATCAGCGATGACCGCGAGAAGGACTACATCGTCGGCGACCTCGACATGGATGGCGATGATGATCTGATCTGCGTTCGGAAGGAGCCGTTTACCAGCACCGGCCGCAATGCCAATGTGCTGTTCCTGAATGAAGGCGGCGTTTTGGTCGATCGCACAGGCACCTATGCAGTCCAGTCGGATGTCGCGGGCGATCAGGGCTTCCTGACACCCACGAACGATCGCGACGTGGAACTCGTGGACGTCAACGGCGATGGTTGGCTCGATATCGTCACGGCCCCAACCCTGACCGACAACGACTTCAAGCATCTTTCGCATCCCAGGGTTTACATGAATCTCGGCGAGGACGAAGGGGTGTGGCAGGGATTCCGGCATGAGGACGCTCGCATTCCGCAGATGCACGCAACCGCCGGCCCACGGTTCTGTTCGGTTGCATCTGGAGATATCGACGGAGACGGCGATCAGGATCTGTACTTCGGCGACTATGACAGTGGCGGCTCGCAGATCCATGACTACAACAACCGGCTGCTGATCAACGACGGCAACGGCTTTTTTACCGACGAGAGCGAAGCCCGCCTGACTGCCGAGATGCGGGAATCGGCATTCGGCGCCGCGAGCGAAATCGCCGACATGAACGGTGACGGCGCGCTCGACATCGTCAAGCAGACATCACTCAATGCGCCCCAGCACATCGCCGTGACGTGGAACAGTCCCACGCACGAAGGCATTTATGTCGGCTATCAGATCATCGATCAACTGGCGCCCTATCACGTGTCGGTCGGCGATCTCAACGGCGACGGCATGCTCGACATGATTACCAGCGACGATGGCGTGGACAACTATTACCTCAATCAGGGCAATGATTCCAATGGCTACGCGCAGTTCTCGCAGCGCGCATTCAATTCGATCACGAGTGGATTCGGGAGCGACAACTACTGCGTCGATCTCGACAACGACGGTCACCTCGATGTGATCATCTGCGATGTCGATGTGGACATCTCAGGGTGCAGCCGCACTACGCACATCTTTCGAAACCGCGGCGAGAGTCCGGAGGTCACCTTCAGCCGCGACGACACGGGCATACCCGATTCCATGCTGAACGGTGTGCATGATGTGGGCATCATCGACATCAACGGCGACGGTTGGCTCGATTTGGTGATCGGCCGCTGCGAGAGTACCGAGGTCTGGATCAATCAGCCGCCCACCGGCATGAGTTTCAGTTGGGAGGGCGGCATCCCATCACAGGTTTCACCGGGCGCGCCGCAGGAAGTGCAGTTCACCCTGCACCCGATCGGCGAGGCCGAGGTCTCCCCCGGAAGCGGGGGTCTCTGGGGCCGCTCGCCGGGCGAGTCGTGGGAGGCGATTCCGGTCGAGTCTCTCGGTGATGAGCAGTACCGCGGTGAACTGCCGGCGGTGCAATGCGCCGAAGAGATCGAGTTCTACGCCTCGGGCGAAATCGTCGGCGGCATCATCTATGCCGATCCTTCCTCGGCGCCTGCAGCGGGCTACACCGCCGTGGGAGCTGACGGTGTCGAGACGCTTATCCGCTTGGACTTTGAAGAACCTGCGGTTGGATGGACCGTCGAGGATGATTCATCGCTCACGACCGGCTCGTGGGAGCAGGTCGATCCGATCGGCACGCTCTACGGCACGATAGTTTCGCAGCCTGAGGATGACGCCACTTCTGGCGGCGATGCGGTCCTTTGTTTCATCACCCAGAACGGCAGCGAAGGCGGCAGCGTCGGTGAGGCTGATGTAGATGGCGGCGCGACGACCTTGATCTCACCTGCCATCGATCTGGATGCCACGGACGGCACGATTTCCTACGCGAGGTACTTCTTCGACAGCGAAGCCGCCGATATGCTCGTGACCGAGATCAGCGAGGACAACGGCGTCAGTTGGACGATGGTGCATGAGACGAACGGTACGAACTCGGAGTGGCAAACGGCGACTTTCCGTATCGGCGACTACATCATTCCATCGGCCGAGGTCCGCGTCCGCTGGGTGGTCGAAGACGGCAACTCTCCATCCGTCGTCGAAGCCGGCATCGACAACATCCAGCTCGATGTTCTGACCTGCGATGAAGTTGAACCGTGTCTTGGCGACATCGACGGCGACGGCATCGTGACCGTTGACGACGTTCTCGCTGTCCTCAGCCACTTCGGTGAATCATGGAGCGGCCCGGAAGATCTCAACGGCGACGGTGTCATCGACGTCAATGACCTGCTCCTCATCTTGGCCGCTTGGGGTCCGTGCGATTGACGAAATAGGAGGCGCACCGCGGCGTCTCTCGAGGATCATCTGGCCCGTCGGATTGGCTCAGGCGCATGGTCCCCAGACAGCGAGCAGTTCAAGCAGGTCATTGACGCCGACGACACCATCGCCGTCGATGTCGCTGTCACCACTGCCGTCCCAGTCCCCGATCAGTTGCAGTAGGTCGTTGACGTTGACGGTGTCATCACCATTGATGTCCCCGAGGCAGTCGTTATAGACGGGCGTGACAACCATGGTGCCCTGAAGGTACACGCGGTCGATCTGGACGTTCTGTTCACCGAAGGGCCATCCCATGTCGTATACGACATCGCCGAGAAAGATGTCAGTCAAGGAAATGAAACCATTGCCACTCCCGGAGATCTCCATGTAGAGGTGGGCTTCAACATCGATGGTTCCGTCGTCATCGGCGTCGGCGGAAATGTAGGAGTCCCCGATCACGATCGGTAGTGGCCCGGGGTTGGAACCTTCTCCGTGCCGCATTTCTGGATCGATGCTGCTGGTGACGTCGAATGGACCAAAGACAATTCCCATGAACACCACATCCGCGGCGATGTAGGTGATGTCGTAGACATATTCGTAGTCCGTCGCGTCGGTGGCAACAGTCGTTGAACTTGTCCAGAACACATCCTCTCCTCCAGTCGAGACATCGAAGGACCAACTGGTACTTCCCGCGGAGGCAAAGGAGGTCAGGCAGGACATCGCAAGCAAGGCGGGCAGCGTCGTGTGGTGTGGTGACATGTCGGACCTCCTCATGTTCCTTAGAGCGGATAGCAACATCATGCCAGATTCCCTCTGGCGTGCAAGTGCCTGCGAGGAGATTCTATTTGTGAGGATGGAGCCATTTTGGCTATTCGGGGCGTTGGCGGGGTGGTGGGGGTGGCGGGGGGGACTCCGTGGCATCATCCGCGAGTGATCGGCAGTGACACCGCGGGGCGCTGCTCCCGCACCAGATCGCGAATCACCATGACCAGGCCGATCACAAATGCAACGCAGATGACCGCCATGATCGATGGATGCAGTGTGATCCACGGCTCTTCGAATACGCCCCACTTGGCGGTGATTTCCACGACGTTCCAGGTGACGATGACCGTCGGGATGGCATACCGGATGGCGTACCCCATGTCTTTGATTCGCACCAGTCGGGAGAGCAGCCACATGCTCCCGATGAGGCTCAGTACCAGCGTGGCGTAGGTGAGTGGGTGGTGGACACCGAGGAGTTGCTCCTCGTAGAGCAGCAGGAGCAGTACGTAGAAGAACCACAGGATCGAGGCCATCTCAAATGCGGTTCGTGGTCCATAATTCGTGACCAGCCCGCTGACAGGTGCTTTTCGGGTCAGGTGCAACTTGCGCCGCATCCAGATGAAGAGGCTGCATCGCACATTCTCGTGCACGACCAGATAGAGCAGCAGGAGCAGGAGGAAACTCCAGGTGTGCATCATCAGTCGGTACTCCCCGGCGGTGCCGTTGACTTCACCGATGTCCAGCACGGTTGCGGCGTAGAGCAGTCCGTACTCGACAGCGCCTGTCCAGAGCAGCACGCCGGCAAATGCGCCGAGGAAACTCTGCCAAGCGCTCGAGCGTGTCCACCGAGTTACTGCCAGCAGACCAATTCCAATCGCAAACAGTCCGAACGCGCCCCACCAGACCTGATCAGCGAGCAGTCGGTTCATGACCACCATCAGTGCGTGCCCGAGCGGCATCATCAGGAAGATCAAGAGGAATGCCTTGAGGCCTGTCATGTGGCCAGCATATTGAGACTCAGTTGCAATAGCAAGATGGGTGAGGTTGGATTTGGGGACTGAGGGTGCAAATGGGGGGTGGGGGGGGATTTGCAGCAACTGCATACACTGGCCCGGGCCGCTTTCATCCGCAGCCTGGGCTTGCGAAAGGAGTCGGAGGAGTCCCATGCGAATTACGGCTTGGCCGTGGGGGTACAGATCACTCGCCACGCTGTGCCTCGCCGCCATGGCAGGGGCTGGGGGCTGTCGCAGTATTGATCGAACGCACGAGGAGTACCGGTCGATTGCGACCAAGACACTTGTTGTGCTTGCCGGGACCTCACTGGGTGAACTCGATGCTCAGCAGGCATATCTCGAGCACAAGGCTCGCCAGGGATGGGTGGTTACTTGGGTCGATCTTCCCGAATCAAGTGATGCGCAGCAAGACCTGCAGAACGTCCGTGAGACGCTCAAGGCGCATCAGCCCGAGCAGGGCGCGGCATTCGTGCTGCTGATCGGTGGTCCTGCTTCCATTCCGATGGGACCGTGGAGAATTGATGGTGTGGAGGAACCAATTTGGTCCGATCTTCCACTGCTGATGCATGGGGTGGCCGCGCCCCGGATCGGTGAGTGTATCGATGCCAGGATGGTGGAAGAGATGTTCCAGAAGCCGCCACGATGGTGTGTCGGCCGCATTCCGTACGACGATCCTCGACTTGTCGATCGGATTCTACGCACGAGCATCCGTTTTGACGAAGTGGATGACCGGGAGCCAGTCGCGATGTTGACGGCGCCGCGCATGGGAGCGCCGCACATCATCTCGATGATCATGGATGAGGCGCGGGAACATCTTGAGTCTGCCGGATTCGACGCGACGCTGTATGGAGAAGACACACCGCGCGACCAGAAATTACCTACAGAGCAGGTGCCTTTCGGGTTTATTGCCGGCGAACACGATGTCGCCTGCTTTGTCAGGCATGGGTTTCAGTTGACGATGGTCGCCCGCCCAGTCGCTGCGGGGTCCGTTTCTTCGGAGGCGCGTTCTGATCTCGACACTCCTGCTGCTCAGAGCATGACAGAATCCGGGTATATCCCCGCCAGTACTTTGGAGGCCGCGAAACTTTCACTTGCAGCGATTGCACGGCGGCTTCAGGCCCGGTACATGAAGGCGCATGCTCCGGATGTGATCAAGCCGGAGTGTCATGCCACCCTCAAGCATGTCGGAGCGGCATTTACCGCCACCCTTGTTCCGATTGATGTGCCGAATGCCGATGCGAGCGGTGTTGATATTTCTCAGGCAACGCTCGTTCTTGCTCCGGAGGGCCTCGCCGAAATGTTTCTCACGCCGAAGGGGATCGCCTCTCTCTGGCGAGAACGCTCGCCGAGGCTGGTCTACTCGGTAGCCCATGGCGGGCGGTTGCCGTCCAATACCGATGGGGTGGCCTCCATGCTTGACGGCACGATTTCAACGCCTGCCATGTTCACTCTTGCGATCGATGACTGCGTCGAGGAACACGGCGGGGAGGTTGTGCAGGGCTCGCCGCTGACGATCCCTACGCCGGAATCTCCTGCCATTTTCGCATCAACCGGATGTCAACTTGCAGCACCAGGAGATCCACTCATCGAGCAGTTGTTCAGAAGTGGCTGGATCGCCGCCTATTGCGGCAGCACCGAGATCAACGAGCCGAATCCGCTCATTCCCTCGATTCGAGCTGAATCCAATGCCGCTGCTTTCATGGCATCGGGGCTGCCGATCGCGCTTGCGGGCCATGCCACCTTGAGGCACTATCTGGCTGAATCCCGCAGTGATCCATCGCTGTACCTCATGCCGGGTTCCCGAGAAGGAATGCTGACCAATCTCGCCTCGTACACCGTGCTGGGCGATCCAACACTGGTGCTGCCGCTCTCACGCGAGGCGGTTCCCACGTCAGATTGATTCGGGGGCGTGAGGGGGCTCATGATCGCTGGGGGGTAGCCTTTATTTGGCGGTACAGCCCTGTACCAAGACTACGGCTGCCGCCTTCTGGTCGATCAGATTCCTACGGTCGCCTTGTCACCTTGTTTGGACACCTTCTTGGTGTCGGTCCACTCAGAGACATTATTGGACCAGTTGGTGAGCGTCAATTCGAACTGCACATCGAGTTGATGGGTATTGCCAGCTCGGCTGGAGTGTTCGACGATTGTTCCAGTGAGCGAGAAGTCGGGCGTCGTATCGCTATTGGAGTTCTGATCACGGAGCGCTTGCTTTCTTGCGTGGGCGGCAGCGTCGCGGTCCTGTGGTCGACCGCTGACTCCGGCGTAGGTTGTTGCCAGTTGAACGAGCCTCGAGTTGACCAACTCGGCTTTGATGTCGCCGGTGAGAAGAGGCATGGGAAGGCGGGTCGTGGTGTCGTTGATGATGGCACCATCTTTGAAGAGCAGAATGGGCGGCCTACCATGCGCGACTGTGAATTGTTGGAATGTACCGCTTCGAAGCATCGACTCAATCATCGAGGCCGAGGCGTCTTGGACGTCCTGAATGTCGATTTGACTGGTAGTCGTGATCGACTCGGGGCCGCCTGTTTCGATGCGGTGCGCAGGATTGCAGGCGGTGAGGACTGCGAGCGAGAGGGTACTGGCGGTAAGCGTGATACGCATGGTGAGGGGCTCCAAGGGATTAGTGATGGTCGGATCGGCGGAGTTCAAAGGTAAAGTCGGCGGCAGCGAGGGTCGGAGCCAGATCGGTCAGCGTGACCGATCCGCCCGCAGGAACGCTGGTTGCTCGCCACACATCTGTCTTGGAACCGATCATGTTTCCGGCGTGATCGAGCCAGCGGAGATTCCAGCCGAAGGTTCGGCTCCTGAAATCATCGTTGGCCACGACGATCTGAGCCTCCAGAAGCCCCGAGGGTTCGCTTCGATAGAGGCGAACGCCGCGGCAGTGGAGGAAGATATCGGTCAGAAGATCATGGATCTGGACGGACTTGTCACTCACCTCGTCGGTGGGCCGCGTAGTGCGAGTGCTGACGGTGTTGACCGTGCCGCATCCAGCGAGACCGATACTCGTTGTCATGACAAGAAAGGAGAGGCTGCGGCGTGTGATCATGGTGAACTTGTCTCCAGAATGCAGTGCATGGGCGGTTCTATGGGGAGGCGGATGCCGATGTCTCGCGTGAAGCGTCATCTGCGGTCGCGGTCTCGTCATCCGTTTCCTCGACTTCTGGTGGCGGTTTGAGACTGAATGTGGGCGTATATGGCTCTCGTGGACCGGTGAGTTGGACAGGCATGATGGACGCGGTCGGTGCTGCGGCCGAAGGGAGCGACACGACGACGATGTTGCTCTCGTTCGGGGTTACGGATGCGATACCGATTGCCCGTCCGTCCGGTGTGCTGAATCGCAGGGTGCCATCGGCTGGCGTGCCGATTCTTGCCACATGGATCTCCGCTGGCATCGTGCGCCAGCACCGCAGATCTGCCTGCGCGGACCCTACCTGGTAGATCAAGGTGCCAATGGCGAAGAGTGAGACCCATGCGTTCTGGGCTTCCTGCGCCATTCGCATGGCGGCGTAGGTTGCGATGGCTTTGGCGGTGGCTCGGATTGCCTCGTGACTGATGATGAGCGGGAGACGTTCTTTGAATTGCCAACTGACAATGGAGGCGGTGTCGCTCAAGAGCGTGGTCTCTGTTGCGGCACCGGTATTCGTTTCAATGGTCATAGTGTCAATGCGATCGTCATTGAAGATCATCTTCGGGAGAGCAAGTGTCGGCATCGTGAATCCACCGGAGAGTGGGATGGGCATGGCGATCTTCTCTTGTTTGAGATGAGGCCCCATGCCATTCATGAAGTAGACCCATGTGGTTGGGGGAGGTGTGGCCCGGTCGGTGGCCCACGTGATCTCCGGCTGCAAGTGCGCCTGCAGTGATGGTGTTGTTTGCGAGATCTCGTTCAGGGAGGACTTGGCGAGCACAAAGTCGTTTCCGTAAGCCTGATCGGTGCCGGAAATGCGAAAGATGGCATCAAGATGCATGGCCCACGGGTTGACGTAGTGCGCGTAGGCTTCGGACGAGGGAAGATGTCCATAGTGATCGCCCATGATGCGATGCGTGTTGTTGTTCATGACGTTGTTGGTGCTGTCTGACCACGATTCGTCGCGTTTGCTCTCCCATTGAGATGAGGCCTCGTGAACCTTCTTGCTGTTCTTCTCGGCAGCCAGTTCGATTGCCTTGCCGTATCGGTGTTTCGCATCCTCGGCCCAGAGGACGGCGCGGTTGAGTTCAACCCGCGCGTCCGCCATGTGCCCCATCGCCATGAAGTTGAGGGCGTTGGCGGCGTGCAACATGATGCGGTCGTTGGGTGTGCCACGGTATCTCGATGTGGTGGCATTCGTGGCAGTGGTCAGGATCGCTTCAGAAACCGTGGCTTCCGGCGATTCCTTCATGTATGGGAAGGTGTCCACAAAGGCGGCATCGAAGCACTCGACACTTGTCTCGTAGTCGCCCGCCGCTTGGGCGGCCCGGCCGCCTTCAAGGAAGTACACCACGCGGTTCTTCTTGTGCCTCGCTTCTTCGCGGGCGTCCTTGTAGGCCAATGTGGCGGCAGCGGGGTAGTCGCCCTGCGCCCAAGTGTTTGCGAGTTTGTTGGCGTCCGATCGGTATTCGCCTTGACATCCAGCGGATGCGATGACGACGATGCATGCTGTCGCTGAGTATAGGAACGGTCTCATGTGCTACTTCCGAAGTGTATTCCCTAATCAGTCAATGGCCTCGACCCAGAGGCTCGGCTGGCCGATACCGATGTTCTGGACGTTGGACGTGTCAATTGTGATGCTGCTGTTCTTCATGAACTCGGCCAAGGCCGCAGCTTTTTCCATTTCGGTTGCCCGCAGAACGGCGCCATTCTTGAGTGATTCGAAGAATTGGCTCCGCCGCTCCCATTGGTCCCGTCCGGATGCCGACAGCGTCATCGGGATACGGAGCGAACCCATGAGGTCGCCGACTTTCACGTAGCGATCGACGGTGACGCACAAGGGATGCGTAATGACAAGGCGGTGCGTTCCCTCACTCACGGCAATGGGTCCGGGGGTGCTGCCCACGAGCATGCCATCAACGGACACCATGGCGTCGGAGGCGGTGAGCGGATAGGTGTTGGCGGAGACGGTCCATGTGCCATCCACCTGTTTGATCTCGGGAACGGTCATGTTCTCAAGCACGGTTTCGATGCGGACTTCGCGGTGTGTCGCGATAGATTTGGACGGTGTGAGCCGACCAGACGCGGAGGCCTGAAGGACGGCCTTCCCAATCTGTGTGGCATCATTTCGAAGCAGGCGATCGACCGCGTTGATCTCGATTCGTTTATGTTCTGGACTGGTACGGAATCGTTCGTTGGCATCGGCAAGGCCGCCATCCACGCTGATCCCGTCGGATCCATTCAGAAGCGTCCACGAGGCGGACAGGGTGTAGTCGGCCACAGTACGATCGAGTGACGGCGTTGTGGTGACATCGACGACGAGCGAGTTGATGGTGGCCGAGAGAATGGCTGTTGCGCCCAATTGCTTGGCGAGGGCAACGGCAGATGACTGATCCGAGAGCATTCGCTGGGCTCGTGTTTCATCCGAGTCGTCGGTTCCAGCATTGGTCCCATCGGCGGCAAGCGAACTGACCGCGTTGAGGACTTCCTGCCTGCTGACGACCCGTATGCCGTTGGCCGAGAGTGTGCTTCGAAGTTGCGCATCGAAGACGGCGACGCGATCGCTTGGGACATCGGGCGCGGTGTTGGCTACAAAGACCGCGACGACGCTGTCGCGGCTGGCAGTGGCATCATTGGGCGTTGGTGCTGATCTGGCGGCGGGTGGCGGTGCTGGCGAGGGTGATGCGTGCCTCGCGGGTGGGGCGAACGGCCCATGGGCTCTGGCGCTTGCGTCAAGGTGTGGCGGCAGCGTCGCAGCGGGCCGCATGATCGTATGACCGATGTTTGGTGCCCGGAAAAGTTCAATGGCTGCCGCTTCGGAGTACTTCGGTGCGATGCTGCTGACGGTCGCCCATCCGATGATGTCGCTGGTAGACCCGAGAGCAGCTCCGGTCTCCGGATCGATCATCACGGTTCCCGGATCGCGAACCTCATAGATGTCTCCGACCTTCAGTCCGGTGGAGACGCCGCGGTTGAAGAAGATCGTGCCGTTGTTGAAACCGATGACCTTGGCCGGCGCGAGCGAGTCGAGAATGATCCGAGTGGCGTCTGCGGCGAAGTCGCGGGCCGCTAGGCCGATCATGCGATTCGAGAAGGAGCCCTCTTGCACGGAACCTTCGATCTTGCGTGTTTCCTCCTGATACTCCGACGTGACAGATGCGGTGTCGAGGACGGTCCCGCGCGTTACATCGTAGATCTTCAGTGTAGCGCCGAGTTGAATCGTCTCATAGGTATAGGTGGAGTTGCCCATGGCATCGGGGATGACAGCGGCGCGGTCGATCAGTTGGAAACTCGTGACGGTGGCGGTCGCGATGTACTTGAATCCCGCCAACTTGAAGGCGTGGGCGGTCTGTGGATCGGAGGTGTCGTACAGGCCTGAGTCCTGGACATCCTGCGCCGCGAGTACCGATTGGATGTCGCCTGCAGCGACGACTTCGAAGCGTCCCGATTTGTGCAAACTGTCGACAAGATCTGAATCGGCCGCTTGCAGAATCTGCTCAAGCACATTCTTGACGCCCGAGCCATCTCCGGCGGCCCGGGCCATGACGGCGGGTGTTGCGGTAATGGACTGAACGGCGAGGCGAGGCTTTGTGGCCGTCTGCGCCTGCGCCACCGATGCGGCGGCGAAGGCGAGGAACGATGCGAGGATGATGCCGGTGACGGTGCGTCGATGCATGGGCAGATGCTCCCTGACGATGCCGGTTGAGGGATGCGTTGGGTGAATGGCCGGAATTGGCCCTGTTCTGACATGTGGCCGCCCCCTCATGGCGTGCATCGTGGACGATAACGGATTTCGGCCTCCAGTATGCGGTAGCGGTTGATTGGAAGCGTGGATTGGGACGTAGACGATGGTTTGTCACCCGTATTGCCCCTGAGAGCTTGTCGTCTGGAGGAAAGGGCCCTTTGGCCCCTCCCCATGTTCGTCTGCTCTGGCGGCGAAATCGCCTGATATGTGAGCCTCTCCACAATTCCATCTCCATCTGACAGATTGGTCCTCCTTACTCGGAGACATGGTGGCGAACGTCGCGTTCGCTCTTCACTGGACCATCAACCTGAGGAGACAGCCATGTCTACCAACACCACCCACAGTCAGAAAAACGGCCTTTCAGCCCTGTTCGCAGCCCTCCTCGTTGGTGGGCTTTCATCATTTGCATCCGCAGCCCCGGCCAACCCGGCTGGAGCCTGTTGTTATGAAGATCCGGACATCGGGGGACTGATCTGTGTCGAAGTCACGCCCAACGAATGCGATGCAGTCGGTGGGTACTACTACGGCATCGGAACCACCTGCAGTGATCCGTTCGTTGAGTGCGAGCCGCTGCATGATGATGGTGCCTGTTGTTACAACGACCCGGCGTACGGGTTGGTGTGCAGCGTGATGGACGAAGGGGCCTGCCTCGATCTCGGTGGCTACTGGTACGGCCCCGGAACCGTCTGCAGCGATCCTTTCGTCGAGTGTGACCCACTTCCTGAGGAAGGTGCCTGCTGCATCGAAGAAGGTGGACCAGGATCGGGCTACTGGTACTGCGTCGAGGTCACCGAGCAGATCTGCGATGATCACTGGGGTGTTTGGTACGGCGCGGGTTCGCTCTGCACCGACCCGGGTGTCAACTGCGATCCGATTGACGACTGCGATGCGGTACCGGGCAGCGACTGCGCGGGCCGTCCACAGTACGACGACCAGGAATACATGAGCTTCGGCCCTGGCCGCGTTGCGGTGCAGACCGTGTCGCCCGGTATCCCCGGTGATCGCATGCTGACCGTGTTTGACCTCTCAGGCATTGGTTCGCAGCCTTTCAATACGGCCTTCCCGATCGGTCGCTACGCCCACGCAAGTTGGACCGCCGCCAATCTCGGCAGCATCCTTGGCCTGGCCATCGACGAGTACGGCAACATCTTCGTTACCGCTTCGCAGACCTGGAACATCGATATCATGGGACCCTCCGGTTGGGGTGCCGTGTACCGCATCGATGCCCACAGTGCGGCGATCTCGACCTTTGCCGTCCTTCCTACCGCAAGCAGCAGCCTTGGCTCCATTACATATGACTGCGAGCACGGCCAGTTCTTCGTGAGCAGCTTCGAGGACGGGCTCATCTACCGACTCGACTACACCACTGGCGCGATTCTCGACACCTTCGATCACGGCACGCCCTGGTCTGGCAGCCCCGGTCCCGTGGCGCTCGGCGATCGTCCATTCGGCCTTGAGGTCAATGGAGAGCGTCTCTACTACGGCTTGTGGAACGAGGATCTCAACAACAACTCCCCATCCGTCAACAACGAGATCTGGTCTGTCCAACTCGATACGACGGGTATGCCGGTCGCTGGTGCCGAGCAACTCGAGATTGTTCTGACCGACTTCTATGTCGACAACAACTACGCGTTCTCCTCACCCGTCGCCGACATCGACTTCAGCCCTGAGGGCACCATGGTGCTCGGCGAGCGAAGCCAGGCTGGTATTACCAACATGAGTGCTCACGTCGCTCGCGTACTCGAATATGAGTGCGTGGACGGGGCGTGGGTTCTGACTCCACACACATTCCACGTGGGTTCGATTCAGGAATCGGCTGCAGGTGGTGTGGATGCCAAGGCCAACCGCGTGTGGGCCTCGGGCGATGCCCTGCATCTCGGCTCCGGCGACAACATCTATGGCTTCCAGGGTCTTCCCGCCACCGGTGGCTCGATCGTGGACAGTTGGCTCGTCGACTACAACAACGACCTGACCATTCAGGACAAGACACTCCTCGGTGATCTGGTTGTCACTCGGCAGGACGACGGCCCTGATCCAGAAGCCGATTGCCCGGTCATTCAGGTGCTCGATGTCGAGTGCGGCACCCTCTTCGCACCTTTCGAGTTCGATCTGAGTCTCGGTGTGAGCAACATGGATTCGACGCACACCATCACCAGCGTCACCATGACGCCGCCCGCAGGCGACACATTGACGCCCGATCACGTCACGATGGCCTTGCCGCCGCTGCACTCTTGGCCCTTCGACTCGGTGCTCACCGGCGCCGCACAGGGTTCGACCGTGTGCATCGACTTCGAGGTCACCTTCAGCAACGGCGCTGTCTGCACCGAGACGATCTGCATCGATCTTCCCATGTGCATCATCGTGGTGCCCGGCGACTTCGACTTCGACGGAATCGTAGACGTCAATGACCTGATGTTCATCATCGGGCTGTGGGGCGAAGTCTGTGACGGCATGGACAATGATTGCACCGTCGGCGATGCCGATGGAAGCGGTGTCATCGATCTGGGCGATCTGCTGATCGTGCTCGAGAACTGGTCCTGAGTTCTGCGGCTTGGCCGCAACTGGAATCGGAAGTCGGGAGTCGAGCAATCGGCTCCCGGCTTTCGTGTAAGGGGACAGGCACCGTCGGGGGACAACCATCTGCATCAACCCCTTGAGTGCGCCCTCGAATGGCGTCTGACCTCTTTCTAGATCGCCTTGAGACTGACGAATCGGCATCCTCTCATCATTTTCTTTGAATTCCACTCCATTGCGGATAGAGTCGGCCGCTGCGGAGTAAGTCAGTTGCGGGAGATCGCAAGATCCATCTGACAGATTATGGATTCGCACGTAGACATACGGTTTTGTTCGCCTGTGCGTGCATATCAAGGAGGCAGTCATGCCCATCCATTCAAATGAATCATTCGGTCTGCTCGGATCCATTCATCGGGGCGTTTCACGATTGATCTCACGCAGGAGTACCACGATGAACCTCACCACCACAACACTGGCGGCCGGCGCGATGTTGGCGGCGAACACGGCCGCCTCAGCGGCTTTGGTTGGTTTGCACGTGGAGCAGCATCTTGTTGATGTGTATAACACCGGGATACCCTCGACGACATGGCGCCTCTATGCCGAGTTTGACAATCCAACCGATCAACTAACAGGTGTCGGAGGACACATTCTTCAAGGCGGAATTGGATTTGTAGCCGTCAATGGTGGTTTCTATCAGTGCGCATTCGGCGGACCGATGTCGTCTGAGATCAATTCTGCGCTCATCCCATTCTTTCCGAGTTTGGAGGCCGACAGTTGGGTCACGATTGGCGCAGAGGACATGATCGGGAGTCAAACGCTCACAACCTATGGCGGTGTGACTTGGAACCTTTTTGAAAACGGCAATGTGAATATATGGAGTAATCCACTGATCGCATTCTGGGGAAAGTGGGTCCGCCCTGTGAACGACTCACATGCCTTCGGACAGGTTCTTCCGGGATACTCCAATTATCACGTGCTCGTCGGGCAGTTCACGACGCATGGTCACGGTCCCTCGTGGGAACCTTGGGGTCGACTGAGTCTGAACGGTCAGATGGAACAGATTCTCTTCAACGGCGGCGTTGAACTCGTGCCGTGGGAGGCCCATGGCGTCGAGTTTGGCACGCCCCATGCCTCGGCAGGGGCCTGCTGCTTTGAAGATGCGGCCTATGGGCCGGGCTGCGCGGTGCTGCCAGAGGATCAATGCGATGCGCTCGCGGGCAACTGGTTTGGCCCGGGTACCGACTGCGCCGATCCGATTGTCGAGTGTGATACGTACGGAGCCTGCTGTCATGAAGATGCCGATGGCGACTTGATGTGCGTAGAACTCCACGAAGTTGATTGTGACTCAGTTGGTGGAATATGGTTCGGAGCCGCGACGACTTGCAGTGATCCAACTGTTGAGTGTGAATTGGCGCCGCAACTTGGCGCGTGCTGTTATGAGTTGGACGACGGGACGCCCGTGTGCGTGGAAGTCTTGGAATTCGAGTGTGCCGATCTCATGGCGAGCACATGGCACGGTGTCGGTAGCCACTGCGCCGATCCGAGTGTCAATTGTGTTCCAGAGACGGCTCTTGGGGTCTGTTGCATCGAGGAAGGCGGACCGGGATCGGGCTACTGGTACTGCGTCGAGGTCACCCAGCAGATTTGCGATGATTATCTGGGTGTTTGGCATGGCGTGGGTTCACTGTGTACGGACATTAACTGTGATCCGGGTGGCTGCCAGACGGCCGACGACAGCGACTGCGCAGGCCGCCCGCAGTTCCTCAATCAGGATTATCAGAGTTTTGGTTCGAACCGTGTTGCGGTGCAAACAGTCTCGCCAATCATGCCAGGTGACCGTATGGTGAACGTGTTTGATCTCGCGGATGTGGCCGGCGCATCCGTTGATGCCATCTTCCCGATTGACCGATATTCGGATCCCTCTTGGCGATCCGAAACTCTCGGCGGCATTCTTGGTTTGGCAATCGACGAGGATGGCAACATCTTCGTCTCAGCGAGTGAGACATGGAATGTCGATGCTGTCGGTTCCGCAGGAAGCATGGGGGCTGTCTATCGGATTGACACGTTCTCCGGCGCTGTGTCCACTTTCGCGGTATTGGATGTTGACAATACGAGCCTTGGTTCGATCACCTATGACTGTGTGCATGATCAATTTTTCGTGAGCAACTTCAACGATGGCTTGATTTATCGACTCGATCATGCGAGTGGGAGCACGCTTGGCACGTTTGATCATGATCCGTCATGGAATAACCTGCCTGGCCCGGTTGCCTTGGGCGATCGCATCTTCGGGTTGGAGGTCAGCGGGAATCGTTTGTACTACGCGGTATGGAACGAGGACATCAACCACCAGTCAACGGCCGACCGCAACGAGATTTGGTCCGTGGAACTCAGCGCTGCGGGTATCCCGTTGGTCGGTACCGAAATCACGGAGATTGAGGTAAGCGACTTTCCCGGCGAGGTGTATTCGTCGCCAGTTGCGGACATCGATTTTGGCCCGAATCAGCGGATGTACCTTGCAGAGCGAACCCAGAATGCAGTGGGCACTTTGCAGGCCCATCGAGCGCGTGCACTGGAATTTGAGTGTATCGCAGGTGTTTGGACGCGTACATCCAACAACTATCAGGTTGGCGAATATGGAGAAGTCAGCGATTCGGAGGCGGGTGGTATTGATGCCAAGCATGAACTGGTATGGGCCTCGGGTGACGCGCTGCACATCGCGGGCGGCTCCGGCGACTACATCTATGGATTCCAAGGCATTCCGATGGGTGGAGGGACGACGCTCGATAGTTATCTCATCGACAACAACGATGAATATATTCAGGCTGACAAGACACAGGTTGGCGATCTCGTTGTCACGCGTCTGCCTGGACCACCGCCTTCGGCGATCTGCCCGGATCCAGAACTTCTTGCTGCGAACTGCCTCGACGCTGGCCATACACCGCCCTTTGACTTCGATTTGATGTTTGGTGTGAACAACAATGATCCCGCAGCCACGCTGACAAGCGTCACAATGACGCCTCCCGCAGGCATGAGTGTGACGCCATCCACAGTGTCGATGTCGGTTGATCCGCTGCACTCTTGGCCGTTCGGAACCGTGCTGAGCGGCGCCACGTCCGGTGGCAGTCTCTGCATTGATTTTGAGTACTACTTCAACAATGGCGTCGTGTGCACCAACATGCTGTGCATCGATCTGCCATTCTGTGAGATCTGGATTCGAGGCGACTTTGACAAGAACGGTGTCGTCAACGTTGATGACCTGATGATGCTGATCGACTGGTGGGGTACCACCTGTGAGGAACTCGATGAAGACTGCAATTGGATCGATGCCGACGAAAGCGGCATCGTCGATATGGGCGATCTATTGGCGCTGCTGGACAACTGGACGATGTGAATAGGAGGTCAGATGCCAAGGCGGCACTTTTGGCACACCCCATTTGGCATGCAGTGGGGTTGCGTACCGCCTCAATAGTCGACTTCTTTGGGCCTAAGGGGAGTTTTGGGGAAACAGTGTTGTCTTTTTGCCTTTGGTGAGTAGGGTGGGGGGGGTATGAGAGATCGAGATTTGGGAGGCCCTATCCATGCGTATGAGAGTTGAGCACGGGCTGGTTGCTGTGGCGGCCTTGGCGGTATTTGTGGCGACAGCTTCGGCTGGTCCCATCTTTGATGAGCCTCCGGGAGGTACGGGGAATTCGACCTCGACTGCAACGAGTGTCGTTACTGCCGATGGCACTGGCGACATTGGCTTGATCAAAGGGGAACTGAAGGGCTCCGGCGGCTTTGTCGGTGGGTACGGCGACTATCAGGATGTCTACCGAATTTACATCGCCGATCCGTCGGTCTTCAGCGCTCAGACCTTCGCGCTCGATCCTCAGTCCGGACTTCGCGATCCGATGCTCTACCTCTTCGACGAGCAGGGACGTGGCATCGCAGCCATGAACAACTTGAATGGTGATGATTTGCAGGCCAGACTCCACAATGGCGATGGCGCAGGCAATCCACTGTTCACGGCACCGGGCATCTTCTACTTGGCCATCACATCTGCAATGAGTGAGCCGACCGCCTTGTTTGGAGGCGAGATCGTCCCGCTCTTCGAGATGGGTCTGCCGGATCATCAGACTGGGCAGGTACTGCCGCATGGCGGCTGGGGCGGAGAGCCGTTCACAGGCTGGACAGCGCCTACGGATCCCGAAAATATCGGCCTGTATGAGATCGGTTTGTCCGGCGTGGTGTCGCTTCCTATTCCAGCACCTGCTGGTCTTGCAGTGTTCGGACTTGCCGCGCTTGGGCGGCGGCGGCGACGCTGACAACAGGCTGATGAGACCAAGACTCCATTCTGCTCGCCCGCAGGCGAGCGCATGGATGCGTTATTCCGGTGGCTTCGCTAATTTTTGGTACCGGCGGGCCTTCTCGTCCTGACCGGTCAAGCGAAGCAAGCGGGCCAGATCAGCCGCAACCTTTCGGCACAGAGGGCTTCGCTCGCCAGTGGCGGACGCGTGGAGGTCCCATGATTGACGCAGCAGTGACAGGGCCTCCGCCGGGTCGTCTTCGGCTGCGGCGAGCAGGCCGTTCAGTCGCAGCATGGTGGCTTGGATGGCGGCAGATTTGGCGAGGGCTTGCTGTTCGCCCAGCAGGTCCCGAGCCTCGTTGAGTTGGCCGCTCAGCAGGAGGATCTCGATCTCGATGATTGCTTCGTCGCGGTGGGAGGGGTGTCCTGCGGGCAATCGGTCGTCCCTCAACGTTCTTGCCGCTTCAAGATGCACACTCGCTGCGTTTGCGTCACCGGCGAGCAGTGACAGTCTCGCCATCGCTGCCTCGGTGTTGGCCATGGACAGTTGATTGCCTTGGAGTTGCTTGATGGCAAGCGCCGCGGCCAACTCGGTACGTGCTTCCTCAAGTCGGTCGAGCCGAGCGAGGCAGTCGCCGATGTTGTGGCGAAGCGCAGCAATGCGCCAATCACGTGTCGGGTCGGCGGAGTCGATCTCAAGGAGTTCTCGGGCTTCCTGCAGCAGGGGAAGTGCGATCTCCGGTTCGTTCGTCATGTGTCCTACAGCCATGCTGTTGAGGAGGTTGCCAAGGGCGGCGCGGCGGCGGATGGCGTCGGTGTCGCCCGTGGCTGTGTTCAGCAGGGCGCGGTGCCGCATGAGGGCCGCTTCGAACATGGCATCGGACTCGGCCAGATTGCCTTGCGCCCGCATGGTGGCGCCGAGATGATGCATGGTGTCGGCGGTATGTTCACTTTCGGGAGCCACCGAGCGACGATGGTCCAGCGCCGCCGAATAATCGGCAGCGGCGGCATCCATGTCACGCTTCTTGTAGTGCAAACGGCCGCGATCGTGCAGCAGGCGTCCAGCTTCCATCGATGGAGTGGTTGAGTCGAGGTTCAGCGTGGCGGCGGCCTGGTCGATGGCTGCCGCCGCTTCGTCCCAGCGTCCTGCGCTGATGAGGATCTCGGCGAGATCAAGCCTGACCGATGCGGCAATGGAGGGGTAGTCACTGAGGTCGGTATCCACGATTGCCAGCCACCGCTGCATCATCTCTCCGACGCTCGATGCAGCGAGCGGCTGATTCGGGTTCTCTGCATCGGCCGAGCCAAGCACGTTTGAAACCATGCCCACCGTTCCGCTCAAGCGGCGATTGGCTTCAGTCGCCCGCTCCCACGCGATGAACATCGTGATACCGAAGGCGACCAGCGTTGCGATTGCCGCAGCGGAAAGGCTCACCGCGAGCCAGTGTTTGCGAAGGGTCTTGCGGGCGACGTACCACGCGTCGTCGCGTCTTGCTTCGATCGGCTCTCTCGCAAGCCAGTGGCGGAGGTCACGGGCGAGGTCGGCAGGGCTCTGGTATCGGCGGCTTGCATCGCGGTCGAGAGATCTCAGCAGGATGGTTTCGAGATCCCGGTCAAGCGATGGATCAAGACTGCGTGGCGGGATGGGTATGCCTTCGGAGATGATCTTGACGACGTCCGCGAGTGAGCCTTCCAGGAGATACGGTCGGGTGCCGAGCAAGGCTTCATACAGCATGACACCGAGCGCAAAGACATCGGTCCGCACATCGATGCGGTCCGGGTCGCCCGATACCTGCTCAGGCGATGCATAGGCGAATGTGCCCATGAACTCTCCGACATTGGTGACATCCAGTTGCGAGGAATCCCACTGTGAGGAATCGACCGGTTTGGCCAGACCGAAATCGAGGATGTGGGGGATGCCGTCGCCGTCAACCAGCACATTGTCCGGTTTGAGATCGCGATGGATGATGCCTCGCTGATGCGCCGCAACGATGCCGTCGCAGGTGCTCGCGATGAGCGAGGCAATCATGCGGCGTTTCGCTTCGATGTCGGATGGTTCGTTCTTCGTCAGCCAGCCATCCATCGGTTCGCCATCGACGTACTCCATCGCCAGCCACGCCCGGCCGTCGTTGGTCAGGCCGCTGTCGTAGATCGTGACGACATTGGTGTGCTTGAGGGCCGCGACCATTTCGACTTCACGCTCGAAGCGGATGCGCTGCCGATCCGAAGCAAAGGCGCCGCGGAGCAGAACCTTGAGCGCGACCTGCCGTCGTGTCGCGATCTGCCTTGCCTTGAAGACGGCGCCTTGAGCGCCGCGGTCGATCTCATGTTCGATCTCATAGCCCGCGGCTTCGGGGGCTTCCACGATCGAACTTTGTCCGAAGACACCGGCTTTGTGCGCTTCGGCGAACTCATTCAGAAAGCGTTCGTCGCTCGGATCGCCGATCGGTTGCTCGATCGTGGCATCGGCGTCGCCGCTTCGGCTGCGGAGTCGATCCAGTTCGGCGGCCACGCTGCCATCGTCGACTTCCTTGAGCCACTGCATGACATCATTCGAGACGGTGCCGCCGTAGGCGATTGCTCTGAGTTCTTCGGGGGTCGGTTTGCGAGGCGGCGGCTGTTCGCTCACGGAGCATCTTCTTCGTAAAGCGACTCGAGCTGCTGCACCGTTTCCTTGAGTTTCTTGGCAACCCGGCTCTTGGCGAGGTAGATGTCGTTCTCACTCATGTTCAATTCGCTCGCGATGTCCGATACGCCGCGGCGATGAAAGACGAGCATCTCGAAGGCGCGGATGCTGCGGTCGGATGTCTTGGAGTTGGCCTGCAGTTCCGCGAGCGCCTCACGAAGCACGACGAAGCGTCGCTCGGTGGACCAAATGTCCTCGAGTTCCTGATCCTTCGGCATGGTCACCATCGCCGACTCACCCCGCGCTTCGCGGCGGACGGCACGCTTGCGATGTACATCGGCGATCTTGGTACGGGCGATCGAGAGCAGCCACGACCGCATGCGGCCTCGGTCGCGGTCGTAGCGGCCGTCGCGGTATTCGGCGAGCACTCGGATCATCGTTTCCTGCGCGACGTCCAGAGCGTCTTGATCACTCAGCCCAAGCCTTCTCGCAAGTCCTGTGACAATCGGCCGATATCGCCTGTCCAGCACTTCCCACGCTGTATCGCCACCGTCGTCGTGGAGGCCTTGCAGCAGGGCGGTCGTCGTGTGTGTGACATCGAGCATCGTGGTCATACCAAGGTACTCGAAGGGGTCAGGTACCGGGTAGGGGGGCCGTCCGGCAGGCGTCCTCTTACAGCACCCCTTCGGCGCGGGGGTAGGAACCCAGGACACGCAGGAGGACGCAGTGGCCGGTCGCCTCGGCGATGGCGGCGACCATGGGGGGGTCGTCGCGGTGTCGGTCGGCATCGATGAAGAAGGTGTATTCCCAGTTCACGCGGCCACTCGGTCGTTTGTCAATGTGGCTGAGGTTGATGCCAGCATCGCGGAAGACGGCCAAGACATCGACAAGTGCGCCAGGCGCGTGTTTGGTCGTGAACATGATCGACGTGCGGTCCGCGTCAGTCGGTTCGGGGCGTTGTCTGCCCAGAATGAGAAATCGGGTGATGTTGTCGGGCTTGTCGCCGATCCGCTCGGCCAGCACATTCACGGAGTAGATGGACGCAGCCAAGCGCGAGCCAATGGCGGCGGTGCCGGCTTCGGTCGCAGCGTCTTCGACGCCAGCGGCGGATGATGCGGTCGGTATCAATTCGACACCGGGCAAGTGCCGTTGAATCCACTTGCGGCACTGAGAGAGAACTTGCGGCTTCGAAGCGAGGCGTTTGATGTCTGCGTGCTCACAGTTGGCCAGCAGGCAGTGCGAGACTTCGATGAGCGATTCGGCGCAGACGCCGATCTCGTACTCAACGAAGGCATCGAGCGTATCGGTGATGCTGCCGACGATGGAGTTCTCGTATGGCACCAATCCATAGTGGGCTGATCCCGTCATGACGCTTCGGAAGACAGAGTCGATGTCGCCTGCCTCGGCCACCTCGACGGACGATCCGAAGTGCCGAAGAGCTGCGAGGTGGCTGAACGAACCGGCCGGTCCGAGGTATCCGATTGTCAGGGGCTGTTCAAGACCGAAACTGCCCGACATGAGTTCTCGCCAGATCGCTTCGAGTGTGCGGCCCGAGAGGGGGCCGGGGTTGAGCGAACGCACGCGTTCGAGGACGGCCCGCTCGCGGTGGGGAGCGTAGACCGGCGTACCACCAACTCGCTTGACGCGGCCGACTTCTTCGACGATCGCCGCCCGCTCGCTCAGGAGACGAACAAGTTGCTCATCGAGGGCATCGATGCGGATGCGAAGAGCATCGAGATCGATTGGCATTTCGTCTTCAGAGGTCATTGTGTGGCTCGGTCTGGGTGTGCAAAGAGCAGCATACCGAGGGCGCCGCTTGCGACGAAGACAGCCAACATGATGAACGCGGCATCGAAGCCGCCGAAAGCATCGGTCAGCCAGCCGGTGAGGACAGGGGTCACAAGCCCGGAGATCGAGAAGAACGTCACCATGATGCCCGTTGCTGCTGCGGCGTTGCGTTTGAAGAGGTCGGTACAGATTGAATAGTAGGGTGCGTTAGCAGCCATTGAGAATCCAATGCCAAGTGAAAGCATGATGATGGCGACTGTTTGCGAGTGTGCAAAGATGAGGGGGACGAAGCTGAGAGCACCGATCAGTTGGAAGATCCAGATGGGGTGGATCCGTGACGTGCGAATACGGCTGGTTTGTTCCATGCGTTTGTCTGAATACCAGCCCACGAGCGGAATGAAGACACACGCGAGCCCCCACGGCAGCGTGCTGAACCAGCCAATCTTCGTGATGTCCATGTCCCAGGTCTGCTCGAAGTAACCGGGAATCCACGTGATGCCGAACCACAGCACATAGCCGAAGGCGAAGAATGACCACGAGGTGGCCAGAAGGGTGGGGTTTCGAAGCAGTATCCACCAACTGACGTGTGGCGAGGGTGTTTCACTCTTCGGTGGCCGGCGATATATCAGTGGAATGGTGATGCCGATCAAACCACTCCCGATTGCCAGAACGATGAAGGCATTACGCCAATCAATGTCCTCGATGAGTGTTGTGAGAACCGGTCCGCCCACGAGCAGCGCAGCGGGAACTCCGAGGACTATGATTCCAACAGATCGGCCAGCGAGCCGTGGTGGCATCCAATCGGCGACCGAGCGGTTCATCGCTGGAAAGTTGACGCCCTCGCCGATTCCCAGCACGAACCGCATTACGAGAAAGAACACCCATGCCTCGGTGAGTCCGAGTCCGAGCATTGCCAGAGACCAGGTGATCAGCCCGATGGTCCAGATGAGGCGAACACCGAAACGGTCGAGGAGGAGACCGCTGAGTCCATTGATCGCCAGAGCGCCGAACGCGAAGAGCGATATGGCAAGGCCAAACGTGGTATTGGTTAGCCCGAAGTCCTGCTTGATCGGCTCGATTGCAAAGGAAATGACAACGCGATCGAGATAGTTGACAAAGCACAGTGCCAGTGCGAGCAAGATGATTGCCTTGGCTCGGTGGCGGATGGGTGGAGTGGAGGAAATGTGAGGAACTCCTTCTTGGCCGCCCGGTGTGTAGCAGATGAGCACGATACCTTGACCGCATGTCCATAGAAGGTGACAGCGACGGAATCGATGCCGTACTCGACGTAGTTCGGCATGTGTGGGGTTGGGATGCGTTGTATCCAATGCAGCGGGAGGCGATCGATGGAGCCTTGGGTGGCCGTGACTCGCTGCTGGTGTTACCAACGGGTGGTGGGAAGTCGTTGTGTTATCAGATTCCTCCGTTGGTTCGTGGCGGACTCGCGGTAGTGGTATCTCCGCTGATTGCGCTCATGAAGGATCAGGTGGACGGGCTTCGGCAGGTCGGCGTCGCGGCGGCGAGCCTGCACGGCGAGCAGGAATCGGATGAACAGGCCCGGGTGCTGGCAGCAGCCGGAGCGAGGGAGTTGCGGCTGCTGTACGTAACGCCCGAGCGGCTGGTGATGCCGGGCTTCCTCGCGGCGCTTGCAAAGATGAATCCCCGGTGGATCGCCATCGACGAGGCGCACTGCATCAGCCAGTGGGGGCATGACTTTCGGCCTGAGTATCGGCGTCTCGCAGAGGTTCGCGCCGTGATCCCGAACGCTTCGCTTCATGCCTGCACCGCGACGGCGACCGTGCGGGTGCGGGAGGATATTTTGACGCAACTCGATCTGCGTGATCCACTGGTATTGGTCGGCGACATCGACCGACCGAATCTGACCTATCGCGTGACGCCAAGGACCGATGCACGCAAACAGGTACGCGAAGTCGTCGCGCGGCACCGCGGGCAGGCGGCCATCGTGTACTGCGCCACTCGGAAGCAGAGTGAGTCCACGGCGGCGGCACTCTCGGCCGACGGATTCGTGGCCGCCGCCTATCACGCTGGTCTCGACCGGGCCACCCGCACGCGGGTACAGGACGACTTTGCGGCCGAGCAGATCAATGTCATCGCCGCGACCGTCGCATTCGGCATGGGCATCGACCGCTCCGATGTTCGGTGCATCGTGCACGCGTCGATGCCGGACAGCCTGGAGCGATATCAACAGGAGACGGGGCGAGCTGGGCGTGATGGACTGCCATCGGAGTGCGTACTGCTTTTTTCGGGGGGTGATGCGGCACGCTGGCGGAAGTTGCATGAGCAGGGAGAGGATCCGAGCATGTTGCCGTTTCGTCGCTCGATGCTCGAGTCCATGCAGTCCTTCTGCGCGACCGCGATGTGTCGCCGCGCCATGCTCGCGAAGCATTTTGGGCAGCGTCGCTGCGAGGAGAGGTGCGGCTCGTGCGATGTGTGCCTTGGCGACGTGCAGGTTATGACCGACGGTACGACGATTGCTCGCAAGATCCTCTCGGCGGTTGCCAGAACCGGACAGCGGTATGGAGCGGGGTATGTGATTGACGTGCTTCGCGGCACCGGCATGGACAAGGTCATGCAGCGACGGCACGATGAGTTGTCGGTGTTCAAATTGCTTGCGAATCTTTCCAAAGGGGAACTGACCGACTTGGTATGGCAACTCGTACATCTGGAACTCCTTGTTCGCGCAACAGGCGAGTACCCGATCTTGCTGCTGACCAAGCAAGGAGTGGAGGTGATGCGGGGCGAGGGTGAGGTGGCGCTCATCGCGCCACCGAAGCGGCCGGTCCGCGGAGCAGCGGGCGAGGAGAAGTCGTGGGAGGGCGTCAATCGAGACCTGTTTGACCGGCTCCGCTTGTTGCGTCGGGAATTGGCCAGAACGCGTGGCGTACCGGCCTATGTGGTGTTCGGAGACGCTTCCCTGCGCGAGATGGCGAGGATGCAGCCCTCCACGCCCGAGCAGATGCTTGAAGTCAAGGGTGTGGGCGATCGCAAACTTGCCGAGTACGGCGAGGCCTTTCTGGAGGCAATCGGGGGTTGGAAGGCCGAAAACGGATGAATACCCGAGGGCGTTCTTGCATCCAACGCCCTTTTGGGGTCGTATGTGGGGGTGTCCGCATGGGTGGGTGCGGCGAGAGGAGTCCCGGAATGTTCAGGCAAGGTCTTGCTGTGGTTGCTGGAGCCGTGGTTGCAAGCGTGGTGTGTGCCGATGAGCCTGTACTGCGAGGCGGCGTGTTGCACTATCCCGAGGGCCTCGCGATTCCACGATCCATGACGCCTACGGAGGCGTCGTTCGTCGCGAAGCATCCACTCGGTGGCACCCGCGCCGCGACGACACCACCGATCGGCGAAATTCGTTGCGCCAGCGAGTACGAACCGATGGCTGGCATTCTGCTCGCATGGGAGGGCGGCGGTTCCTTCACCAACATCGTGCGGCAGATGGCCGTCTACATCACGACGATCGGAGACGCCGATGTTTTCGTCGCCTGCGACAGTAACAGCGAGGCAAATACGGTCAACTCGACGCTCGATTCATACGGTGCCGACATGAGCCGTGTCCATACGGTCGTCCAGAACACCGATACGATCTGGATTCGAGACTACGGCCCACGGTACATCTTCGAAGGCGAGTGCCGCGCGATCGTTGACCATGTCTACAACAGGCCGCGTCCAAACGACGACGACTACTCGTCGTATTTCAAGAATACCGTCAATCACGCCTACTACGAGCACGATCTGGTACACGGGGGTGGCAACTACCACCTCAACTCGATTGGACGGGCTGCGGCAAGCGAACTCATCATCAACGAGAACAGCGGCATGAGCGAGCCGGAAATCGTGGACGTCTGGCGTGACTACCTCAACGTCGAAACGTATATCCACGACGCCTTTCCGACATCGGTCGACTCGACGCAGCACATCGACATGTGGATGCAGATCATCGATGATGAGGCGATCGTCATCAGCAACTGGCCGCAGGCCTCGGGCAGTACCCAAGATCAGATCTGCGATGGTGCGGCGGCCTATTACGCATCTCTGGGCTGGACGGTCTATCGAACGCCGGCGTTTACCAGCGGTTGGACGCACTTCACCTACACAAACATGGTGCTCTGCAACGGCCTGGTATTGCTGCCGAAGTACAATGACATCTCCGACACCTACGACAATCAGGCCTTCGCGACGATCGCGGCCGCCATGCCCGATCGGCAGATCGTGCAGATCGTCTGCGACAATCTGGCCTACTCCGCCGGTGTGATGCACTGCATCTGCATGCATCTTCCCGCTCATGCGGGCGGTGTCAATCCGACCACATGTGTGCGGTCGCCGTTGGGAGGAACCTTCGAGCCCGGTGACACGGTCAGCGTGCAGTGGATCTCGGACGACGACGAGTTTGATGTCGTCAACGTCGATATCGAGTTCTCGAGCAATGGCGGCCAATCCTGGACCTCAGTGGTGTCGGCGACCGCCGATGACGGCCTGTTCAACTGGGCCGTGCCCGATATCTCCACCTCCGATGCCGTGCTCCGCGTACTCGGTCGCGACAGCGACGGAAACATCGGTGGCGGCCTGAGCGGCACCTTCGAGGTGGTTGGCACGACTGTGCCGGGTGACGTGGATGGTGACGGCCACGTCGATGTCAACGACGTGTTACTCGTCGTGTCGAACTGGGGACCGTGCGATGGACCATGTCCTGCAGATCTTGACGGCGACGGTGATGTCGGTGTCAATGACGTGCTTCTGGTGCTGGGCTACTACGAGGGGTGAGCGACTCCGCTGTGGGACAAGAGGATCGGCAGAACAGCGTTCCTCATGGTGGCAGCAGTGTCACTCGACAATTTCGACGATTGTGAAGGTCCGCTCGCCTCGGGGGAGATCTACGCTGATCGTCTCACCGACCTTGGCCTTGAACAACGACTGGCCGAGGTTGGATCCGCTGGTGACCTCGACGTACTCCATGTCGAAACGCCCGGATGATTCTCCGACCAGTTTGTAGAGTTCGTCTTCGTCGGTCTTGACATCTCGCAGTTTGACGGTGTTGCCGATGAAGACGAGGCCTTCCGGAGTTGAAGAGGAGTCGGTGACGACGGCGGTTGCAAGTTTATTGCGGATCATTTCGATCTTGGCTTGATTCATCGCCTTGTCTTCGCGCGCTGCGTGGTATTCGGCGTTCTCTTTCAAGTCACCCATCTCGCGTGCCGTAGCAATTCGTTGCGTGATTTCGGAATCGGCGGAGAGCCGTTCAGCGAGTTCGGTCTCGAGTCGGGTCTTGTCACCTTCGGTGATGTATTCCATCGTGAGGAGCTCCATCGAGTGGCAAAAACGATCGTCCCGGCTCGGGCCGGGACGTCTCACGCCGAGTGTCGCGAGCAAACCGTCCTGCGTCAACCTGTTTCCTCGGAATCCTGCTTTTCGGGGTCTGTGGAGGTGGTTGTGGGCTCCGGGATCACTTCGATAGGCGTGCCATTGACCGTGACGCGAAGATCCTTGGTTCCCTGCTGGGGAGGGATCATCAGGTCGAAGTGGAAGTCCTCGCTCTGGATTACCATCGAGGCTGCTTGGCCGCGGCGAAAGAGGATGGTTGGCGAGGACACTGTTTCGTATTGCCCCGACTCTCCGAACCGGCGATCGAGTTGAATCGAGAGGCGGATCAGATCGTTCCCCTCATTGACCTGATGGGTGCGGCATCGCCACGTCGTGGTGGGGGCGCAGCCGCCGAGCACGAGCAGTAACGCGAGTGGGATTGACGCGTGCCAGATACTCATGGACTGCACCGTATCAAGGCCCACTCACCCTCGCCAGAACGGCCGGTTTGAGAGCGGGCGGTGGTTGATGGCATTGCGGGGGGCGGGACAGACCTGAACGCACACGCCACAGCCCGTGCAGGCTTCCGAGTTGATGGCTGGCCGATTCGCCTCGTCGAGTTCGATCGCGCCATCCATCGGGCACTGGTCGACACACAAGCGGCAGGGTTGCCCCCGCCAAGCGAGGCACGCGAGTTTGTCGACGCTCGCCCGCGCCATCGTGCGGGGCAATTCGAACCGAAGGACGCCGGGCTCGCACACTGTGATACAGGGCGTATCGGTACACATGACGCAAGGTTGCCGGATTGGATCGATGAAGGGTGTCCCCGCTCGTTTCTCGCCTGCCTCGGGCGGTGCCCAGCGAATGGCTCGGGGGGGACAGGCGGTGACGCAGTCACCGCAGCGGGTGCATGAGGCGAGGAACTGCCCCTCGGCCACGGCACCCGGCGGTCGCTGCAGAAGCACCAGCGAGATGTCCTGCCGCGAGACGGCCCGTCCGGCCACGGCTCCCCGCTGGGCGGCTTCTCTGAGCGGCTTGAACACTTTGCCTCGAAAGAGTTCGCGGCGGCTCATTCTGCGATCATCGGCCATATTGGCATGGTAAACGGGGGACCGCCATTGGTTTCAGGATTGACTCATACTGCGGGCATGCCATACTGAGATTGTGGGATCAAGATCGAGGAGTCCAGAATGAGACACCCCAGCATCGCTGTACTCGGCCTCTCGCTCTGCGTGGGGGCTGCGAGCGGCTTTGATGCCGCAGAGACTGAGGAGGTTCGGCTCGAGTCCCTCAACCTCATGCGGATCGTCGTGTCGCCATCTCTCGGCACTTCGACCGTCTCGAATGTTCGAGGCGAGTGTCCACCCGAGATCGCCACGTTGACCGACTCGGATTTCGGTCCGGGGCAGTACATCGTGCAGGCGGGCTTCGCCGAGGACGAGGCTGCAGCGGCGGCCTGGATTCTACCAATCGATCGATTTCCGCTGCGGTTTGACATGGCGGAAATCATGTTCGCAACGTCTGGTGCCACGCAGTCCACGACGACTGAGTGGGGTGTCGAGATCTGGCAGGGAACTCCCGGAAGCGGAACCCTGCTGGCCGCCTATCAGTCGGATGACCTCATCATTCCGCATCTCACCATGCCGCCGGGTACCTCGGGCACCATCATTCAGTTCATGATCGATCCAGAGGACCCTGAGCAAATCTACATCGACGACAACGGAACCCATACCTACTCGGTCGCGTTTCGGATCATCCGCCATAACCAGCCAGGAAACCCGTGCATCACTTCGCCGCCCACGAGCGCCAATGCATTTCCGACGACCGACGTCGGTGGACTGGATTCGCCCACCGGGAACTGGATCGACATGGTGACGGGTTCCTTCTGTGTATGTGGATCCGGCTGGAAGACATTCCAACAACTTCCCAGTCTCTGCACACCCAGCGGTGATTGGGTGCTTCGTTCGACCTACACGCCCTTTGGATGTGCGCCTTCATCCGGTGCGTGCTGTCTCGATGATGGCTCCTGCGAAATCAACTCGGAGGATGCCTGCCTGTTGCAAGGCGGCGTGTACTCTGGCGACGATTCGCTCTGCGATGAGGTGACATGCCCGCAGCCAATTGGTGCCTGTTGCCTTGAGGCGACCGGGAACTGTGTGAACTCAGAAGCCGATGTGTGCATCGGTTTTGGCGGAGTCTGGCACTTTGGCGAAGACTGCGGGACGTTCATCTGCTTCCCCGAGGGCGCCTGCTGTCTGGCGGATGGTTCCTGCCTCGACGCGATCTCACCTGAAGACTGCGCGACTGCAGGCGGGACCTTCCGCGGCGACAGCACCCTCTGCGATACCGAGGATTGCCCGGCACCGACCAGTTGGTGCTGCCTCAGCGATGGCTCTCAGTGCTTCGATGATCTCGAAGAAGCCGATTGCGCCGCCTTTGGCGGACTCTGGGGTCCACCCGGCGCCGACTGCGACGATCCTGATGCGTGTGATCAGGGCAATCCATGTCCGGCAGATGTGGACGGCTCCGGTGATGTCGGCGTGGACGATGCGCTTGCCGTGCTTGGCGATTGGGGGCAGTCGGGCGGTGGTCCATCCGATGTCAATGGCGACGGCATCGTTGATGTGAACGACTTGCTGGCAGTGATCTCCGCATGGGGACCATGCTAGGAAGGGATCAGGTTCCGCCTGAGAAGGTGCGACAGAGAGTTCTTGGATGCCAATGGCCCGGAGGGGTTTCGGCTCTCTTTCAGCAGCGCCGCCGCCGCGAACCGAATCCAGCCAGTGCGAGCAACGCAAGTGCCCCGGGCGCTGGGATCACGATTGTGGCGCCAACGACGATCCCATTTTCATCTGAGAACGCCGCGGTGCTTTCGACTTCCCATGAACCGGAGTTTCCGAAGGTGATCAGTTGCAGTACCTGCTCGTCCATGTTGTAGAGGCCGAGGTCGAACAGTTGCATTTCTATCGATTGCATGTTGATCAGATCGGTCAGGGCGAGCGCTTCGAAACTCAGCCCCTGCTGCCACTGAAACGCGCCAGCGCCGATCAGGTCATCGCCCGCCGGTGAGACCGTCCAGGATCCACCGGAGTCGAGGTTGACCAGGCTGGTGTCCGTGCCCTGCCACGCCATTTGAACACCGAGCAAGGAGGTTGGAGGGATTCCCGGGGAATTGCCGTCATCGCCATCGAAGAGCGCAATGAGCGAGGGTCCCCGTTCGGTTTCTGCGAGCAAGAGGGATATGTGGCTGACTGTTTCGATGCCAGCCGCGACGAGCGAGTCGTTGAGGGCGGTGAGGTCCTCGGTGGTGATGAAGGACCCCGGCTCACCGAACATGCTCGGCAGATCACCAGCCACCAACTCGTGGCTCACGCCGCCGATCGTGATATTGGCACTCGATCCTGCGGCCACTCCTGGAAGTGGGGCAAGAACACCTGCTGCAATGAGCAGGCCGGAATATCGCGTGATGGATGGCATTCTGATCTCGATCTCTTCCCTGCCAGCGGCCTAAGTCCTTGTGAAGACGTGGCCTGAAGGCATCAAGGTACCCTCAACTGCCGCTGGTTCCAAGCGTCCTTTCGCCCTTTGTCGCCCATCGGATCCCTCTGAACCGGCAAAACCAGCATCTGGGGTCCCTCACAAGGCCTTGCAACGCTCAAGAATGACCCATGGAGGGCCCCTACAGAAGCGGGCTGAGCAGCCCTGCCATGTTGTAGAGCAGCCGCGACGGGGCCGGCTGGTTCAGCCACCGGGCCGAATCGACCGGCTGGCAGTCGTTGAGATAGGACATCTGGAGGAAGTGCAGCCGGCTGGCGAATTCGGGGCACCACCCGAACATGCTGATCTCGAAATTCAGTTCCAGCGATCGGCGGTCGAGGTTGGCCGAGCCAACCATGAAGAGGTCGTGATCGACGGTCATCGTCTTGGCGTGCAGCAGGCCCGCGCCGTATTCCCAAATGTCTACGCCCGCCCGGATAAGGCTGGCGTAGTGGCTGCGGCTGGCCATCCCTACGAGGCAAGAGTCGTTGCGGGCGGGGACGATGAGGGTCGTATGGACACCCCGCAGGGCTGCGGCGCGGAGGGCCGCCTCGGTGGCTGCGTCCGGCACGTAGTAGGGGGTGGTCAGTACCAATTCGTCCTTCGCCGCGTGAAAGCAGGCTTGGAGCACTTGCGTGAGCGCTTCGTTGTTGAAGTTGGGTCCGGTTCCGACGATCTGGCAGCATGCAGTGCCATCGATGCTTGTCGGGGTGGATTTCAGCAAATCATCATGCGATTCACCTGTGTTGACCTCCCAATCTTCGAAGAAGAGGCACTGAAGATCCTGTACCACCGGACCGCGGACAGTCGCCATGCAGTCGACCCACGGTGCGTACTTGGCTTTGGGCGCGAAGGCTGGCGATGCGATGTTTCGACTGCCAACCCATCCGATCTCGTTGTCGAAGATCATGATCTTGCGGTGGTTGCGGATATCCATGCGGGAAAGCGCCGCTCGGAGTACTTTGGCAGGCAGCATTTCGGCGACCTGGACGCCACTGGCTTCAATGTGGCGACGCAGTTCGGATCCGAGGAAGTTGCGGGAGCCCACCGAGTCCACTTGCAGGCGGACGACCACGCCCCGCTCGGCGGCTCGCATCATCGCTTCTCCGATTCGTTGACCGACCTGATCATCAAGGTAGATGTAAGTGAGGATGTGTACGCTCTGGCGAGCATTGTCGATCGCCTGTTCGAGTCGGTCTGCGAATTCCTCGGGGCCACCGATGAGTTCAAGGGCGTTTCCACCGAGCACATCGGTTTCGCTGACGGCGCCTGCGAGCGAGAAGATTCGGTCATAAGGCGCGGGAATATCCGTCTGAGAATCCTGCAGGTACTGGGTACTCTCGTCGCGATTCGTGGAGTAGTTGGTATGAATGTTGGCGTGCCGCCTCCGCCGCTTTCCTGCGATGCGAGCCCCCGCCAATTGTCCAGCAGCCGATCCGAGAAATACATAGGCGATGGCGCCGGCGAAGGGTGCCAATACGATGAACACGATCCAAGCGAGCCGCGCGTCGCTGGTACCGCAGCGACGAAGCAGAATGACCGTCACCAGCCAGACAATCAGCCCGATGTGGGCGACCAGCAGGAATGTGGGCCAGATCCAGTGCATATGAATATGGTGGTCGGTGGCGGGCCGTTGTGCAAGTTAGCGGCTGACGAAATGGGAGGCGTCTCTTAGATCTAAGATGCCTCGATGGTGCTGATCGATACGCCCCGTGGTTTGAAATCCCTCATTGAGCCGAAGCAACTTGCGGTCGGTCAACGTTTCAAGCGGGGTCTCCTCCCCCGGTGGCGAACCCCAGATGATTCGGCTGTGCGTGGTCATGAGTACCAAACTTCCGCTGCGATTGAAGTCCGCCAAATCGATCGCGGCTACTTGATTCGTCCAGTTGCGGCCATCGAGGACGGCCAGCAGCCGCAGCGCGGCGGCGACGTCATCGCCCTGCCAGATACGGCGGGGGCGTGTCGGTCGGTTCTGTCCGGGATTGGTGATTCGCAGATGGTGGTCCTCGTTGGACATTCGGGTGCCATCGGGCAGCGGCTGGCCAATGCCGTCCACAAGGACATCGCCGTGTTCATCGGTGACAACAGCGACGGGATTCAGGAAGACGGCGGCGACCTCGATGTCGCCGCTTGCGGTCCGGCGGACCTGCCGGACATTGTCGAACCAGCCGGAGTTGTCCAAGGCGTTGTGAATGGCGACCAGTTGGGCCTGCTCGGGGATGCTCTCGGTGATGTGGCTGGTGGCGATGCGTCCGAGATGCTCAATCAGCGAGTCGCCAATCCAGTCTGGCGTATCGACGAAGCGCACCTCGCTCGGACGCGGTGCCGTGGCCGAAACCGCTCGCTCCAATGATGGTGCCGCAACAGCAAGTCCGATGGCAAACGCGAGCAGCACACACCATCCGCCAGCATCGCCGCGGAGCAGGCGGGGGGTCGTAGAGAGCCATCCGAGGAGGGGCTGCCACCGCGAAGGTGGCTTCTTGCGTGATCGTGGGCGTGGGCGGGGCATGGCGCAGCGGTTCCTTCCGAGGGTCTATCGGTCAGGAGGGGGAGCGAGCCGCAGTTCGCCTCTGAAGAGGTGAGGTACTTCTCCGGGCAGCGCCGCACATCAACTCTTTGGCGTGAACACGCTTGGGGCGGTATCCGACCAGATCGCCGCCCGCACCAGCCGATCACAGAGCGTAGGCATGTCCCACCGCTGCGCGTCAGCGGCCATCGGCAGGAGTGAGTGACTCGTAAAACCGGGCATGGTGTTGATCTCCAGCAGCCAAGGGCCGTCCTCGTCGAGCAGGTAATCCACTCGGGCCACATGCCTGATACCTGCCTGAGCGCACAGGACGCGGGTCGATTCGATCATCCGCTCACGATGACGATCCTCAAGCGGAGGATCGACGATGTATCGGGTATCGTCGCGGTCGTACTTGGCGGCATAGTCGTACACGCCGCTGCTCGGCACGATCTCAATGAGGGGAAGCGGCTCGCCGCATACCACGCCGACGGTGAGTTCTCTGCCGGAGACCCATCGTTCTACGAGCGCCGATCCGCGATCGCTGACCATGGCGTTGACGGCCTCGTCGGCACTGGACTGTGAATCACAGAGATGCAGATCAATACTGGAGCCATCGTCGTTCGGCTTGATCGCCACGGGCGGCGGCAGTGGACATCCTCGTCGCTCACGCACCACTGACCAAGCCGGTGTGGCAATGCCAAGCGACTCAGCGAGCGCCTTCGTCTCCGCCTTGTCCATGCATAGCGCCGCGACGGCAGCGGAGGATCCGACGAAAGGCCGGCCATCCGACTCAAGCAGCGTTTGCAGCGGTCCACCCTCACCCCACGGTCCGTGCAGGGCGGGAAAGACGAGATCGCCTGTGAGCGAGCGAAGTGCAGCCTCGTCCAATTTTCCGATGACGTGCTCGTGTACCAGCCAACCCGCGTCTCGCAGCGCGGCGGCAACAGCGAGCCCGGATTGGATGCTGACCTCCCGCTCGGCATCGGGTCCGCCCATCAATACCGCTACGGAGGCTCCGCTCACGCGACATCGCTCCGTTTCCAGATCACGACTTCGGGTTCAAGGTTCACGTTCATTCGCTCAAGCACCGTTGTCCGGATCTCGTCGATCAATCTCCGCACATCCGTGGCACTGGCGCCCGGCTCGGTCACGATGAAGTTGGCGTGCTGCTCGCTGACAACCGCGCCGCCGATTCGTGTGCCTTTCAGACCGGCCTCGTCAATGATCGCTCCTGCAGAGAGGTGGCGGCCGGTCTCGGGGTCGGCAGGGTTGCGGAAGGCGCATCCGGCGCTGTGATCTGCCATGGGCTGTGTAGACCGTTTGTGCTGAAAGATTTCCATGACCCGATCCCGCACACGGATTGGATCCTCCTCCCGCAGTTCAAGTGTGCACTCGGTGATGATGCCAGATGAGAGGTCGCTGCCGCGGTATCGAAAGCCGAGGTCCGCCGCATTCAGGGTCTGCGCAACGCCGTTGAGCGAGAGCAGGGTGACAGTTCGCAGGCAGTCGCTCATCTGTCCCCACGCGCCGCCTGCATTCATTCGCACAGCGCCGCCGGCCGTTCCGGGAATACCGGCCATCATCTCGAAGCCATGCAGCCCGCGTCTGCGGGTGTCCTGCACGAGTCGAAAAAGATCGGCGCCAGCTCCTGTCGCTGCCGCAGTGATGTCTCCTGTGGCGGTGTACCGCACGCGGCGGAAGTGCTCGTGGTCAAGTTTGATGACGACACCTTCGACTCCACCGTCGTCCACGAGCAGGTTGGCGCCGCCACCAAGTACCCGCACGGGAGTATCGTTGGCCCTGCACCGTTTCACGAGTTCAATCAGGGACTCGGTTGTGCGAGGGGAGGCGAGCATATCGGCCCGCCCGCCGATGCCGTACCAGGTCATGGCACCGATCGGCGCATCGAGTGTGACATCGATGTCGAGATCGCCCAGCAACGAGGAACGGGACGGATTCATACGTTGGTGCCCATGAAGTCCCGGCCAATCGTCCAGACCGGCCCCGCGCCCATGACGACCAGCAGGTCACCGGCCCGCAGGTCGGCTCGCAGCGTCGCGACAATGTCGGAAAAGTCGGCCATGTGGCGTGCACTGACGCCTCGCATCTGGAGCCGATCGACGAGATCCGTGGCGTTCACCTTCTTCTTCTCGGCTTCCGAATCGCGAACGAAATAAATCTCCGGGACAATGACCTCATCGGCGGCCGAGAACGACTCGGCGAACTGGTCGAGCAGGAACCGTGTGCGGCTGTGTTGATGTGGCTGAAAGACACAGACGAGCCGCTCAGGGTCTTCGGCCGCCCGGAGCGCATGCAGGGTCTTCTCGATCTCGGTGGGGTGGTGGCCGTAGTCGCTGTAGACGGTGACCATGCCCTCGCCAGCAGCGCGGGTTCCAAGCCGCTCCATTCGGCGATCCAACCCTCGGAATCGCGAGGCGGCGTCGGCGGCTTCTTCCCATTCGACTCCGAGTTGATGCGACAGGATGACTGCCGCAGCCGAGTTGAGGGCGTTGTGAGCGCCAGGCATGGCGTTGGTCCACTGCGTGACCCACATGCCGTCTCGAAGAATACCTGCTCGGCGAACTGCCGCGTCCCACGCCACCTGATAATCGGCCTCTGGGTGGAATCCGAATGTGCTGACGCGGCAACTGAGCGGTGGCGTGATACCTTGTCGCCGAGCGCCGTCGTGAGCGATCAGAAGACTGCCGCCGTCTTCAGCGGGAGGGAGCAACTTCGCAAACTCCCCAAAGGCATCGATGATGGCATCGAGGCTGCCATAGATATCCAAGTGATCTTCTTCGAGGTTGTTGATCAGGCCGATGTTCGGACGGTGATGGTGAAATGAGCGGTTGAACTCACATGCCTCGGTGATGAGGATGCCGCCCTCACCAGCGTGCGGGCCGCGGGGAATGGTGGCAGCGCCGGTCCGGCTTCCGCCACCGATTTGCTCACAATTCGCGCCGATGATGTAGCCCGGATCCATGCCCACATCGAGCAGGATCCAAGCGAGCATGGCTGCGGTCGTACTCTTGCCGTGTGTACCGGCGATGCTGACGCCAAGTCGATCCGACTGGACCATGCCAAGTGCCTGGGCGTAGGTACTGACCGGCGTGCCGAGATTTCGGGCTTGCTGCACTTCGGGATGGTCTTGCGGGACGGCAGCCGAGGCGATGACCAGATCGATGCTCGGTGGGAGTGCCCCTCCCCCGGTGGCCACCTCGATTCCCTGCTCGCTCAGCGATTGAGTGGTGGCCGAGGGCGTGCCGTCCGAGCCAGACACGCGAAGTCCTCTCCCTGCGAGCATTCGGGCCAAGCCGCACATGCCGCACCCGCCGATGCCGACCATCCAGATGTTGCTGCCCTCGGGCGGAAGTGGGGGTGGGGGCGGACACGGCAGATTGGTGGTGGGAGCCGGGTGAGTGGGGGGCATCGGAGGAGTCTACGTTCTGCCGAGAATCGAGTCCGGGGCATATTCGGCGTATCCTGCGCCCATGAGCCAACGCGACCTACATGATGTTGTTCATGCCCAGATCCTCGTGGTGGATGACGAGGTCGAACATGCCGACACCATGGCCGAGGCGCTCCGTCGCATGGGGCATGTCTGCACCATCGTCACATCGGCCGCCAAGGCCGAGGAGGAGTTGAAGTACGGCAACTTCGACGTCGTGATTACCGATCTGTCCATGGAGACCGAGGATGCCGGCCTGAAGGTCCTCGCTTCGGTACGTGAGCACCAGCCGGACGCCGAGGCGATCATGGTGACCGCCCATGGCGATATTGCGACCGCCAAGGCGGCCTTGCAGGGCGGCGCGTATGACTTCATCGAAAAGCCGCTTGATCTCGATGTCTTCCGCAATTTGGTGCAGCGGGCATGCGAGACGGTTCGGCTCCGCAATGTCAATACCAAGTTGCAGGACCGGGTCGAGTCAGCCTTCGGCTTCGAGGGCATCATCGGCGAGTCGCCAGCGATTCGGAAGGTGATCTCGATGATCCGGCAGGTCGGGCCAAGCATGATTCCCGTCCTCATTACAGGCGAGTCCGGGACAGGCAAGGAATTGGTCGCGCAGGCAATGCACAATCAGTCCAAGCGGGCTGGCAAACGGTACGTGGCCTTCAACTGCGCCGGCCAGAGTGAGAGTCTGCTCGAAGACCAGTTGTTTGGGCATGCCAGAGGTGCCTTCACGGGCGCTGAGAAGGATCGTGAGGGTGTGTTCGAGTATGCCGACCACGGCACGCTCTTCCTCGACGAAATCGGGGACATGCCGCTGACGATGCAGTCGAAGTTGCTGCGGGTACTCGAGAGCGGCGAGGTGATCCGGCTCGGCACGAATGCGGCGCAGCACGTCGATGTCCGTTTTGTCAGCGCAACCAATCGTGATCTCAAGAAACTGATTGATGAGGAAGGATTTCGCGAGGATCTGTTCTTCCGCATCAACGGCGCCGAGATTGCGTTGCCGCCGCTTCGGGAACGTCGCGAGGACATTCCCATGCTCGTCAATCATGCAGCGGGCAAATATGCGGCGGAACTCGATCGGCCAGCGCCTGATTTTACCGAGCCAGCGATGATGCGGCTGCTCTCGTACAACTGGCCGGGCAATGTTCGGCAACTCTTCAACGTCGTGCAGCGCATGATTGTGATGACCGACGGTCCACGGGTGGACGTCCGCGACGTGCCTGACGAGATCCGCCTGCACGAGGATGACGAGCATGTGCATCTCGGCAGCCTTGCGGGCATTGGACTCGATCGGCTTGAAAAAGAGGCCATCCGCCAAACCCTCATCATGACCGGCGCCAATCGTGAGCAGACTGCCGAGATTCTGGGAATCGGGGAGCGGACGTTGTATCGGAAGTTGAAGGAATACGGGTTGAAGTGACTCTTGTGTTCTTCCGCTTGCGGGGGAGAAGAGTGCACATGTTCGTCACGACCCGCTGGAAGTGAACATCACACTCTTGCACGTCAAACTTCCCTCGGCTTTCGCCAGTTCAGTCGAATCGACCTGTACGAGATTGAACCCTCTGGCTTCCAGGCGACCGGCGGTGTGTGGAAACTGACTGGAGAAGAGCAGCGCATCGCCGATGCGGATGGCGTTTCCGGCCATGGGTTCGTCGGGGTGTACCTCGATGATGTCCATTCCCTTGAAGTACGAGACATCGAGCCACGCCGGGTTCGCGAGCATTTGCCCATCACCGACATAGGTGGCTGCGGTCTTGAGGTGCAGAGCGCCTGGGACAGGTACGGAGATCACGTGGTAGCCGTGCGGCTCAAGCGATGTTTGCAGTTGCTTGAACCCTTCCTCATTGGTGCGGGTGGAGGCGCCGACGAAGATCGTTCGTTCTGCGACGCACACATCGCCACCTTCAAGCGTGCCGGGCGACTCGATGCGGACGAGTTCACGGTGCGGCCCAATGGCCGTGACGATGCTGTCAACTTCACCGCGTCGCGATTCAGCTCCGGGTCGGGTCAAGACAGCCAACTCGCCTACTACGACGATGATGTCCTCGACGAAGACGGCATCGGAGTGCTCATGCAGCGGATCGAGTTCGATGATCGTGACGCCCATGTCTTGCAATGCCTTGACGTATGCCTCATGTTGCCTCTGCGCGGTGTCATAATTGATCTTGCAGCGGTCCAGATGGGTCAGTTCGCAGTCTTGGATGGAGCGGCTGACAGGGCGGGTGATGGCGTACAACATGAGCCCCGTATGGTAACGGGGCGGCCGGCACCCCCAAGGCACCTCGTATATGGCACAATTGCGATATGACGACGACATGGAAAGCGGCGGCTGTGGCGGTGATTGGGACACTTCTTGCGACTGGTGGTGTGTCCGGGGGCGGGGATGGGGGAATTTTGACCAGTCGGGATCAGGCCGTGAATCCAGATGTGCCGATCGAGGACGATGCGTTTCTCTTCGCGGTATACGGAGACCGTACGGGCGGTCCGGCCGAGGGCATCGAGATCCTTCGGCAGGCGGTCGCGGAGACGAACCTCATCGACCCGGATCTGGTGATGACCGTGGGCGACTTGGTGCAGGGCTACAACACCCGCCCGGTGTGGATGCAGCAGATGAGCGAATATCGCGAGGTGATGTCGGAGCTCAACTGTCCATGGTTCCCCGTGGCAGGGAATCACGACATCTATTGGCGCGGCCCGGGTCGTCCTCCTGGGGAGCACGAGGGCGACTTTGAATCGTTTTTTGGACCACTGTGGTATGCCTTCGATCACAAGGGCTGTCGCTTCATCGTGCTCTACACCGACGAGGGCGACCCAGCAACCGGTGTGCGGACCTTCTCCAAGCCCGCCTCACAAGTGATGAGCGATGCGCAGAAGGTGTGGCTGCAGTCGGTGCTCAAGTCGGCCGGTCAGATGCGACACATATTCGTGTTCTGTCACCATCCACGCTGGCGGGGCGGTCGATATGGGGATGACTGGGAACAGGTCCACAAGATGTTCGTTGACGCGGGCAACGTGACGGCCGTGATTGCCGGACACGTGCATCAACTCCAGCATGACGGTGAGCAGGACGGCATTGAGTACATGACGCTCGCGACGGTCGGTGGGGGAATCAGGGGCGACGCTGCTGCGGCCGGTTTCTTTCATCACGTCAATCTCGTCATGGTGCGGGATGATGGTGTGGCCATGGCAACCGTGCCTGTTGGTTCGGTGGTCGATCCCCGCGCCATGACCGTGTCGCACATCGCAGACGTGGAGGCGCTCATCGCAGGAGGCCCCGAGGCGGCTGAGGTGCTCACCGTCAGCGCCGATGGTGTCGTGTCAGCGACCGTGCCGGTGCGGCTTCAGAACCCGTCCGATGCAGTCGTGACATGGACGGTGGCAGCATCGAACACCGATTCGCGGTGGTCCATTCGCCCCGATCACTTGCACGAGATACTCAGGCCGGGTGAGGCCATCGAGATTCCGTTCGAACTGCACCACCCCGGCCCGCTCGATGCGATCTGGTCGATTCCGAGCCTGACCGCGACGGCGACGTTTTCTGATGTGGCGGGAAGTTGGGAGATTCCGAATCTCGATCATTCGTTCGAGGTGGTTGCAAGCGGATTGCCCAAGCCCACCGGCCGCGGCGCGTTGCGAACGGCCGGTGGGACCGATGCCGCGGTGATTCCCTCCGATGCAATACCGCTGGATGACGGCCCATTGACGCTCGAAGCGTGGGTGCTGCCGGATGATCTCGCTGGTCGTCGTGGCGTGGTCGCAAAAACCGAGGGTTCGGAGTATGGATTGTTCGCCAGTGACTGGCATCCGTCCTTTTACGTGTTTCTCGACGGGGCGTACCGTGAGGTAAAATCGGAGCGGCAACTGGAGCCTGGACGCTGGCAGCATCTTGCAGGCGTGTATGACGGTGCTGAGGTTCGACTCTACGTCGATGGTCTGCTGGTCGGCCGTGCCGAGGCGTCCGGCCTTCGGAAGCGGAACTCACATCCTCTGATCGTAGGCGGGGATGTCGATGGCAATGGCAGAGCGAATTCCGGAATGAGCGGCGTGCTGGACGAAGTCCGCCTCTCATCCGCGGCTCGATATGCCGGCAGCGAGATCACGCCGCCCACGCGGCATGTGGAGGATGCAGATACGCTTCTGCTGCTGCACTTCGATGGGGCGAGCGGTCCGTTCATTCGGGATGCGTCGGGGCGAGGAGCCGACGGACGGCTCGTTGGCGCTGCCATCGTGGACGAGTCGATCAGTCGAGAGTGATGAACCCGGTGTCGGGGTCTACGCTGACCAGCGTGTTCGCTTCGCCGGCGTGCACCGTCAGTTGCTCTGCGTTTCCGCCCGGGATCTCCAAGCCACCCAATGGGTCAAAGACGACCATGTGTCCGCCCGGTGTGAGCACGACGCCCTCGCTGATCGCAGCGCGTCCCTCACCGAAACGGACTGCAAGTTTTCGGCCAGCGTGCGCATCATCATAGGCGTCCACGATCGCGATCATCGGCGCATCTGCATCGACGATACGCCATCCAAGACCGTCAGCATCGACAGCCAAGGCGATCCGCTGTTCGGGACGTGAAAGTGCCAGTGCCTGCGCATGCTCAAGGTCCGACGAGAGCAGCCTTGCCGTAGCCGTTGCTGTGAGCGACTCCTGTTCGATGAACAAAGGCAGCGTCATTGCCGCGGTGATGGCGAAGATGACGACAACGATCATCAATTCCAGAAATGTCATGCCTCGTCGCATCATGGCGTCACTCGTCCTGTCGTATCGGCCGAGGCGATGACGGCGTCTTCCCATCTGGTGACATCACCACCGCAGCGGGTCATGGTCGATTCGACCGGGAAGGGGCGGTGCATCCACCATCCGTCGATTGGAGCGGTGGCTGCCACGCCGCGGGGGCGATCGAGCAGGTTTTCAAGCCGGGAAATCATCTCCTCGCGACCGAACTGGTCGAGACCGTCGGGACGTAGATCCATGAGATCGAGCCGATCGACCACGTCAGCAACCGCTTTGAGACCGTGGTCGCTCGCGGCATGATGATCAAAGTAGAGGCGAGCACCCCGTTGGATAGAAATGTGCTCACCGGCAAGCCGCCCGAGGATGGTCGCGCGATTGAGATCGATTTCAGCGGTTGGCGCTTCGATGACAGCCTGCACGAGGCTGCAGTTGGAAATGGTCCACGAGGCAGGGGTGGCGCCGGCGGCTGTGACCAGTCGAATGCGCTGCGGATCGATCCAGTCGATGTGCCGGGCCTTCCAGATACCCCACCAAGGTGGGTTGGACTGCGGGCCGCCGATGATGGCTCCATCGATGTCTACGTCGCCGCCGACCACGATGGTCAGCGTGGCGGTGTCCGTGAGTTCGATCGCGCTGTCCCGTTCCATGGTCAAGTCGCCCGAGATGAAGATGGTTGTCTCTCCCTCGACTCGAAGGGTTGCGTTGCAATCCAGATGCAGGTCGCCGTCTGCGTTGAGGTCATCGTTGATGTTCATGGCCTGGTAGGCACTGATGGTGGTGCCGGATGAGCCGCCCGATCCACCATTGAATCCGAAGTTGCCGAGCCAGTTGTTTCCGTTGGACCAATTGTTGCCGGCTCGCCAGCCATGCCGGTTATCTTCGGTTTCGGTATCGTTCTCGCCCGGATCGATCGGATCCGGCAAAGAAGGGAGATCCACGAGGCCGAGCCCCATCGGACCGAGGATGGTCGGCAGGGCAGTGCCGCGGAAGTCGCCCGCCGAGCCCCATGTGGTGGCGTCATCGACATGCAGACACACATCGCTGCTTTCGAGATCACGGCGGGTTCGCCCTGAGAAGGAAGTTGAGCCCAGGGAGGCCAGCACCCGCTCGCCCATCCCGGAGCCTTCCCAGGAGCGGATCCGCGAAGTCCCCGAGACAGCAAGGCTGCTGCTACCGAAGGCGGCGTATCCCGAGAGGTCTGCCATGGACTCATTATCGAAGGGGTGTACCGTCGCCAACGCCTTGGCCGACTGCACCATGGCGTCAGTGCGGGCGGTCGATTCGATTCGGACAAGGTTGGTTGTTTCGTTCGGTGGCAGACCGGTGGTTTCGTCGATCAATCGCAGATCGACCACGGCCTCGCCAAGCGGGTAGGCCTGCAGAATCCAGCCATCCTGATGGGCGGTCTGCCAAGGGGCTTCGGATTGGAGCAGGGCGACGGCCAGTTCCAAGCCGCACTGGGCTGAGGCTCTTGCTGACGCTGCCCGGGTCGCATTCGAGGCGACCAGCGCCGAGTTGTCCTGCGAAGCGAGCCATCCGACAACCAGCGTCATGGCGGTGGCCATGGCGACCAGCACCATCAACATTGCGGCGCCTCGGCGGCAGCGAGTGTGGCGTCGGGTCATGAGTCACCTCCATCGGGCGGGTCGTGCATGCGAATTGAGTCGCCGAGGCAATGCTCGATGCGGGTGTCGGCGATGTCCAGTTCATAGGTAGCTTCCACTGTGCGGCGATTCATGGCTTCGGCTCGGCGCGCATCGGGACTGGTCAACAGATCGGTTGCGAAAGTCCAGCCCGCCACACCGCTCACGAGCGTGAGCGATCCGGATTTCAATCCGGCCATCTGTTGGAGTCCTGCAAGTTCCGACCACCAGTCGACATTGGCAGGATCGGCGTACGGGTCCTCAAGAATGCCGCCTGTTTCGTCGGCGACCCATCGAATCGTCACTGCTCCGATGGCGGCCTCCCACGAAATCCACCGTACTTCGGTGCCGTCAATGGCGTTGTCGCCGTCGGCATCCTCAAGCCAGAGCACAAGTTGAGTCTCTTCCAGATCCAGCAGGCAGCGGCATCGCGAGACATAGGATGAGAACCGCGCCTGAGAGAGGCCCGCTCGCAGCATCGAGGAACGTGCATCGTGTTGCTCGACCATACCGGTGGTGAGTGCCGACATCATGCCGGTCGTGCCGAGGCCAACGAGGCCCATCACGGCGATCGCCAACATCATTTCCAGCAATGTCATGCCGCGGGCTGATTGTCTCATGGCCCTGCTCCGGCCAGCGTCTGCGGCATCGGGAGAAAACGAACGAGGCGGGTGACCATCCGATCGTCCAAGGCATATGCCTCGACTGCGACCTCTACGCCCTCGATCGCCGTGGCGATGGGAGGGGGAATGAGTTGGGTCTGTTCAGCGGCGCTCACATGCAGCGTGAGGTTCTGGTATCCGTCTGGTAGGAGAGGCAGGGCCAGATCGCGACCTGCGCGGATCTTACCGGCTTCTTCGGCGTGGCCGTTCCAGCCGCCGCTGCTTACGGAGGTCGTAAAATGGGCCGCCCAGGCTCCCCCAGTCTGGAAGGATTCGGGCTGCACCGATGTGACGCGGGCCATCAGCATTTCGGCGGCGAGTGTGGCGGAAACGACTTGTTTGGCCTCCTCAGACTGGGCCCGTCCCGCAGCGAGCGCGGACATGACCGCAGTCACGACGATCAGCAGCACAGCCGTTGCGAGCAGCGTTTCGAGCAGGGTGATTCCGCGGCGGTGGGGCCGATGCGTTGATGCGGGAATCACAGCGGTCTTCGTGGGATCACACGCCATCACTTCAAGGTCGGATTGGTGGCCGCTGCTGCCCAGTGAACAGCGGGTTTCGCCGCAAGATCACTCCGCTCGCAGACCGCATAATCGGCACAGGCGAATCTGGCGATCACCCTACGCGGAGAGCTCCGGTCGGGGATACTACCCATATGCCTCTCCGGCTCTACAAACACAGTTTGATCGAGTTGCTTCGCGTCATCTTCTTTACAGCTGCCGTGCTGGCCGTCGTGACGGCATTCGGAGCCATCATCAAGCCTCTTGCAGGCGATGCGCCACTTTCGGCCGCTCAGGCGATCAAGTACGTCGGGCTCTCACTCGTCCCGATGATGCAGTACGCCCTGCCCTTTGCGGCTGGATTCGGGGCCACCATCGTGCTGCACCGCATGGTCACCGACAACGAGGTCATGGCGATGGCGGTGGTCGGGCTGCGGTACCGCACCATCCTGACACCGGTCATGGCGATCGGTGTGCTGCTGGTGCTGGTGATGGTGCTGTTGGTACAGGTGGCGATTCCACGGGCGTACGCTGTCATAGGACGCGTGATCGCCGGAGACGTTACGGCGTTGTTGGCTCATGCGGTCGAGCATGGCAAACCCGTTCGATTTGGTGACATGGAGATTTGGGCGGAGTCGATGCGAGTGCTGCCGAATCCGGCGGCATCGCATGCCGACGAGCGGATCGAACTGCGGCGAATGGTGGCGGCCAAACTCGACCGCCGGGGTGGTATCGAGTCGGATGTGTCCGCGGCCGGGGCGGTACTGGATCTCTATGAGCGTGAGGGCATCGTACTGATCCGACTAGCCATGGATGATGCGGTGTCATGGGACTCCGCAGCTGGCAGCCTTCGGGGTTTCCCGCGGTTGGAGCCGACGCATGCTGTGCCGGTGCCGCTTCCCGAACGGACCGAGCCAATGGCGATGACCCGATCCGAACTGCTCGCGGTGGATGCCGATCCGTCGCGGTATCCAGCCATCCAGTCGCTCTATGAGAAGTTGGAAGATGCGATCAGACAGGCGGCGCAGCGAAAGGCCATCGGTGAGGAGTTGGCGGACTACGGGCACATAGATATTCCCGCAGCCGATCAGACAGGGCATCGCTGGAGAGTCCAAGCCAAGAATGTACGCAATGGCAGATTGCAAGGGAACAAGGCCGTTCCGGTTCGAATCAGCGAGCGGACCGCTCTTGGCGACACGCTTCGCGTATTTCTGCCAACGGCGGCAACGATCTCCGTCGAGGAGGGGGGCTTTGGTGGACTGGATCGGCGGCTGGTCATCAGCATGCAGGATGTCACCGTCGAGGACCCTCCTGACGCGGGCCGGCCCAATCACCGCGCCGCTGTCCTTGTGGGCAATCTGAAGCCGATGAACGGACCCGAGCCGCCAGCGGTGGAAACACCAGCAGCCCTGCTCGAACTCGCTCACGCTGAGGCGGATGGTGCCCCCGAAGTACGGCGTGTGCTCAATCAGATTGAGAGTCAAACGGCAAGTCTGCATGGGCAGGTGGTCAGCAGGCTGTGGCGTCGGTGGGCTGTAGCGGCTACGGCGGGCCTGTTGCCTCTCCTTGGCGCGATTCTGGCAATGAACATGCGGCATGCTCAGCCACTGTTGATCTACCTGGTCGCCTTTGTTCCGGCGCTGCTCAATCTGGTGCTGATCTCGGGGGGGAGCGGATTCATGCGTCAGGGCGATGTGGGCGGAGGACTCGCGCTCATGTGGAGCGGCAACGTCGTATTGCTGCTCATCATCGGCTTCGGGTGGTGGAGGCTGGCTCGGCACTGAACCCATGACGCGGATCGATCGATACATCGTCGGAAGGGTGCTGCTGAACTTCGTCCTGTTGTTCGCAGTGCTGTACCTCTTCGCCGCGACGATCGACATCATCTTGAACCTGGACGAGTTCACCGAGTTGGCGGTCAGAAAAATCGGCGAGGACTCGTCATGGTTCTGGAGGCTGATCGTGGCGTTGGGATTCGCGGCCAATTATCACCTGCCGCAAGTCTTTCAGTTCTACGCGTGGCTGTATGGGATCGTGATGGTCGGTGCCGCATGTTTCACGCTCGCGCAGATGAGCCGCTATCGAGAACTCGTTTCTATCGTGGCAAGTGGTGTGAGTCTGCGTCGTATTGCCATGCCCTTCATTGTTGTGTCCATGGGATTGGGTGTGCTTCAGATCGCGAATCAGGAACTCATCTTGCCACAGATCGCGCCGCTGCTGCTTCGGACGCACCAGCATGCGAGCCAAGAAGCGGTGGATGCATTTCCTGTGAAGTTCACCGACGACGCTTCTGGAATGCTGTTGCAGGCAGCATCCTTCGACCCAGGATCTGGTGTCTTGACGCAGCCGAATTTTATCATGCGTGATGAGTCTGGCCGTGCCACCAGTCGGTATTGGGCGACGTCCGCCCATTGGAACGCACCGACGTCCGAGTGGATTCTGGATGGTGGTCAAGTGGTACACATTTCGGCGGATGGCAGTGGCTCGACGACGACCCGCCCGGCGGAGCGTGTTGGTACCGACCTCTCGCCGACCATGTTGACAATGCGTCGGTATGGTCAGGTGGCCGGAATGCTTTCGCTTGGACAGATCAATGAAATGCTGCAGTGGCCCGATTCACGCGATGCCGAATCACTGCGGCGGAGTTCCGTGACCAGATTCGCCGTGGTACTGCTCAATGTGCTGGTGTTGATGGTCGGACTCCCCTTCTTTCTGGACCGTCTGCCAAGCGGTTTGTTTTTGAAGGCCATCATCTGCGCCGGGGTGGTCCTGCCGATCTATTTCGTGGCGGCGGGCATCATGTTGGTTCCGATTCCCGGACTGAGTCCGCTGCTTGGCTCGGCGCTTCCTGTATTGGTGTTGTTGCCTGTGGCGTTGGCGCGGCTTGGAAGTTTGAGGACCTGAGGCGGGCGGCGGATGCGCGGCCACCGCAGTTGAACCGGTGAACACCAGTTCCCGCTCTCCCGAAAGCAGAAGAGGGAAAGGGGGGTTGTTTTTTCGGACGTTGGTGGATGGTTGGAGTGAGGACGGCGGTCGGACCGAAGAAGGATCGCCGGCAGGTGGTGGACTGCTCGCCGGTGTTGCTTCGAATCGCGGTGGCCGGATTCGTGGTGAGAGACAGGATGTCTGCCCGTGTCCCTTCGGGATCTGCGGGTCGCAGGAGGCGCTGGCCACGAGGGACGAGTGATGCACGTCCAGACGACGCGATTTGGGACTGTGGAAGTCGGCAACGACCGCCTGATGGACTTCCCCGCAGGGCTTCTCGGTTTTTCGAGTTACACACGCTTTGCGTTGTTGCAACCTGACGAGGATGGGATCTTCTACTGGCTGCAATCGGTTGATTCGGCCGAACTGGCCTTCGTTGTGACAGATCCGACCCGCTGGTGCGACGAGTACGAGGCCACCGTGCGGCGTGAACACATGGATCTGCTCGATCTCGAATCGGTTTGTGATGCGAGGGTCTTTGTGATTGTCAACAAGTACGACGACATGTTGACGGCCAATTTACAGGGACCGCTGGTCATCAACCTGCGGAACCGCCGTGGTATGCAGATTGTGCTCTCCGATCAGCGGTGGACCACGCGCCGGGAAATCGCCCGGCTCCAACAGCCGGTCCAGCGGGAATGTGTGTCCGCCTGACCCCTTTCTCAATACAGGAGATGTGACATGCTTGTGCTGTCACGGCGTCGCGACGAGTCCATCGTGATTGGCGACGACATACAGATCACCGTGATCGACATCCGGGGCGACAAGGTCCGAATCGGGATTGATGCGCCAACCGCCATCTGTGTTTATCGCAAGGAGTTGCATGAGGCCATTCAGCGGGAAAATGAGCAGGCAACAGCGATGCAGGAATTGCCACCGGTGAGAAAGCGAGCCTGAGGGTTCAGCCTGCGGCGCCAGATCCCTTTCCGCAACTACACCCGCCACCACAGCATCCGCCACCACCGCCGGCCTCCTCGGCTGGGCGATCCGTCGAAAAAAGACTCTGTACACGTTCGAAGGTGCGTCCACTGCTACTTGGGTCGGTCACCGGGTCATCCGCCTCGTCCATTGAACGAAGCAGGGTGATCAACTCCCCGTCCTCAGCACATCGGTATTCATACAACGGCACGGTATCCCTCTCCTTTGCTCAGATCGCCTCAAGTGCTGACTTCAGATCTTCAAGCAAATCAGTCTCATCTTCGATGCCTACTGAGAGGCGGACCAGCGTATCGCTGATGCCAAGTTCTGCTCTGTTCTCTGCCGGGACCGAGGCGTGCGTCATGATGGCGGGGTGATTGACCAGCGACTCGACCCCACCGAGCGATTCGGCGAGCGTGAAGACCCGCATAGATTCCAAGAAGCGGCGTGAACCGGCAAGGTCTGTATCGAGGTCGATGGTGATCATGCCTCCGCCGGCGGGCGTTCCGTCGATCTGAATCTGCCTGCTTGCCAGTTCGTATTGCGGGTGGCTTGGCAGCGTCGGGTAGATCGTCTTGCGAACCTTGGGGTGGGCATCGAGCATGGACGCAATTCGGGACGCAGCGTGACAGTGTTGCCGCATTCGCAAATCGAGCGTCTTGATGCCTCGCAGGACGAGATAGGAGTCGAACGGCCCCAGAATCGAACCGACTGAGTTCTGGTGAAATCGAATCCGCTCAGCAATGCCGGCATTTCCGGTGACGAGGATGCCGGCCACCACATCACTGTGTCCCCCGAGGTACTTGGTGGCCGAGTGCATGACGACATCGAAGCCGTATTCCATCGGCCGCTGCAGGATTGGTGTCGCGAACGTGTTATCGCAGGCGCACAGAATGCCCCGCTCTGCGGCGATGGTGGCGATGGCTGCGAGGTCCGCTACTTTGAGCATCGGATTGGTCGGCGTCTCCACCCAGATCAGTCGTGTCTTCTCGGTAATGGCTGCTTGGATTGCGGTCGGATCGGCGAGGTCGGCAAAGTCAAACTGGATGCCTTGTGAGCGGCTTCGCACCTGTCCAAACAGCCGGTGTGTGCCGCCATAGAGATCGTCCATCGCCAGCACATGATCACCTGCGGTGAGCGTGTCGAGCAGACAGGAGATGGCGGCAAGGCCGCTGGAAAACGCGAATCCCCCGAAGGACACATCCGCCGATTCCTCCAGTGTGGAGCTCTCAAGCCGGGCGATCGAGCGTTCGAGGGCGTAGCGTGTTGGATTGTGACTGCGGGTGTATTCGAATCCTTGATGCTCGCCGGGCGAGCACTGAGCGTAGGTGGAACTGAGGTAAACAGGTGGCATGACGGCGCCGGTGGTGGGGCATGGAGCCTGTCCGGCGTGCACCGCCATGGTGGCGAGCCGCTTTGAATCGGTACTCATGGTCAGGTAGCCATCCGTTTGCGAAGGTAGTTGATGAGATCGATGCGGGTGATGAGCCCGAGATAGTTCCCTTTGTCCACGACGATCGCAATACGGTCGCTGCTGAATATCGGCAGCAATGCATCGATCGAATCTTCCGGGCACACCGTTTCAAGCCGTCTGCTCATGTACTGGCTGACCGGATGCTTGAACGCCTCCGAGTCGCGAGTAATGGCGAGTAAGACATCGGACTCATCCAGAATGCCCTGCAATGCCCCGTCTGTGTCGAGTATCGCCATTTGGCTGACGTCATAGAGCCGCATCATTTTGACGGCCTGCATGAGCGGTGTGTCCGGCGTGAGCGTGTAGTCCTCGTGCTCTTCATGTCGGCGATTAATGAGATCCCGCAGATCGTTGGTGGCCTCCCGTTCAATGAAGCCTTGATCTCGCATCCAGAAGTCGTTGAACATGCGGCCGAGGTATTTCGATCCGTGGTCGCAGACGAAGGACACGACGGTCCTGGGTTCGCTTTGGCGTCGGCACCACTGCAGCGACGCGGCCAGCAGAGTGCCGGTGGAGGATCCTGCCAAGACACCTTCATGTCGCAGCAGGTCGCGGGCTGCCATGAACGTCTCACAGTCATCGATGGCGATGGCTTCATCGATCAGACTCAGGTCCGCAACGTCCGGCACGAAGTCTTCGCCGATTCCTTCGACAAGCCAACTTCCCGCTTCGACATGCTTGCCCTCGTTGATGAGCGGCGTGAGCATCGAACCAGCCGGATCAGCGAGCACGATGGTGAGGTTTGGGTTCTTGTCCTTCAGAAAGCGCCCGGCGCCCGCGAGTGTTCCACCAGACCCGATACCACCGATGAAGGCGTCGATATCGCCGCCGGTTTGCTGCCAGATCTCCGGCCCGGTTGTATCGAAGTGGATTTGGGCATTTGCTGCGTTCTCGAACTGGTTGACATAGAAGCCGCCAGTGTCCGAGGCAATTCGGGCTGCGACGTCTTGGTAGTAGTCGGGGTGACCTTTCTGCACATCGGATCGCGTGATGGTGACATTGGCGCCGAGCGCGCGGAGGTGGGCGATCTTCGCCTCGCTCATCTTGTCCGGTACGACGACGGTGACGGAGTAGCCCTTGAGTGTCCCGACCAGTGCCAGTGCGATGCCTGTGTTTCCGGCTGTCGCCTCGATGATGTGTCCGCCTGCCGCGAGAGCACCCGAACGCTCGGCGGCTTCGATCATCGACAACGCGATGCGGTCCTTGATCGAGCTGCCGGGATTCTGGGATTCAAGTTTGAGCAGCAGCCTGCATGGCCCCGTATCGATCTGGTTGACCTCCAGCATCGGGGTATTTCCGATCATGGAGGCGAGTCCTGTGTGAACAGGAGCGGAGGTCGGTGAATCGGACGTGATATCAGCCATGGGCCCGTCATTCTACGGGAGTCGGACCGCGTGGGCGGCCTCTTGGCTCCCGGCCTGCGACACCCGAAAAAGAACCGGGACGAGCGTGCTCGTCCCGGTTCGGGAAAATCAGATGAACCTCAAGGAATTAGTTGCCGAGGTAGTCTCGGCCTCGAATGCCGTTGCGTGTGTGGGTATGCGCTCCTGAGGAGGAGATGCTGTTATGATCCCAGCCGCCACTGCCAGTGGTCCACCGACCATGGTCGAGGTGGTAGGCCGAAGGGCCGTTTGGCCCCGAACGGAACCAGAGGCCGCCACTGGAGGAGGTCTCTGCATCGCCTTGCCGAGTCTTGTGCATCGCCATCACGCCAGTCGATCCGTCCATCATGGCGACGACGGGCTCTGAGTCATAGTGGGCATTGAACAGGTATGGGGCGCAGCCGTTGTAGTGGAAGCCGTCTGGGTTCAGCGGATCCATGGCCGTTCCTTCGAAACTCGGCGGGGGGGCGCAGTCCCAGGAGTTGTTCTGGAGCATGTGGTGCTCACACAGGAAGGTTTTGAGATTGGAGTACTTCGCCATGCCAAAGGAAGGCTGGCGGAAGCCACCGGCAAAGGTCATGGGATCTCGGAATCCGTTGCTGCCGTAGACCTTCGGAGACATCATGTTGACAGGTGACATGCAGTATGAACTGGGAAGACCGTTCATGGTGCCGTCGCCGCCGATGCCGAGGGCGCCAGGATTGCCAGCCCAGTGGATATCTTCACTCACGTCACACATGTCCATCACGTTGTCGAAGCACTCGTTCTTGCGAAGGACATCCGTCATGGCGGTGTCCTTCGGGGCGTAGTACATTTTGGCCGACGGGCCACCGAGTTCTCGGGACATTTGATAGGCGTTGAGGAATCGGAACGTGCCCAAATTGCGGTCTTCGACGGTACCGCTCTCCGTTTTGACGGTCAGTCCGCTCGCCCAGGGATCGCCAGAGTGCCAGCAGTAGGGAAGGATCATCTCCAAGCAGCCAGACCCTGCCCATGAGAAACTCCAGTTCTCGCCGCCCTCGCCCCAGTTCACGCCGAGGCTTTGATCGACGTAGCCGGTACTGCCGGCGGTGATGGTCACCCAGCGGTTCAGAGCCTGCGCGGCGGTGACGCCTCTTGTGAACATCGGGCTTGGTGCGCCGCCCTGTTGCATGACGTTCCAGTCGTACTCAGCGAGGTTCTCAGGAACACCGGTCCACAACTTGGTGTACTTCGTCTCATAGGCGACGGCTCCCGTGTGAATCTGTTTGGCGTTCTGTTTGGATGTATTGAGCTGCGCCGCAGACCTTGCAGACTGTACGGCGGGAAGAATCAGGCCGATGAGCAGAGCGATGATCGAGACGACCACCATCAACTCAACCAGCGTGAAACCAGTTCGTTTGGGAGTGTTCATGCGTGAGATACCTTCCAGAGGTGACCCCGATCGACCATCGAGCGGGTGTATTCGGACCCTTTCCTGCGCATCCGAGCGAGTCGTATCAGCATACCGGCATTTCCAGCCGGCGTGGCTCGATTGGGGCATTGTGACACCAAACGGCGGACAACAACCCAGTCCCGCCCCACGCGTGACTCTGTCAGATCCAATGGTTCGGACCCATATGGATGGGCGAAAGACGTGCGACCAGTGCCCATCTCGTTGTATACCTTCGCCCCGAGAGGCGAAACTGGCCATCTACAGAATGCAGGGAGCAGAGGGTAATGTCAACTCTCGGGGAGAGAAACGTGAAAAAAACTTGCTCTTGAAAAATGGGATCGGGCACCATCTATAGGGGTAACGCCGAACTGCTGTTCTGAAGTGAACCCCCGGGGATGGTATTTGCCCCCTCGTTTTCTACTCAAAAAGCCTCTTATCGGTCTGTGGACGGCCGGCAAGGGTATTTCCAGCGGCGGTCAATTGCCGCCCCTGCCGCGTTCTTGCCAGAAGGCCGATTTGGAGCAGATATGGCTCGACGACATCCTCGAGCGTCCCCGCATCTTCGCCGAGTGTGGCGGCAATCGCCTCAAGGCCCGCCGGACCGCCCTCGTAGGTGTCGGCGAGCACCCTCAGGTACGCCCGATCGAGCGTGTCCAGCCCCAGTTCATCCACACCTTCAAGCCGCAATGCTTCGGCGGCAATATCGGCGGTGATGGTGCCCGAAGCACGGACGTCAGCGAAGTCTCGTACTCGCCGCAGCAACCGCAGGCAAATACGGGGGGTGCCGCGGCTGCGTTGCGACATGAGAACACGCGCTGCTTCTTGTCCGAGATTGATTCCCATTCGCAGAGCGGCCCGCTCAAGGATCAGGGTCAAGTCATTGGGGTCATAAAAATCGAGTCGGTGCGCAATGCCGAACCTGCTGCGAAGTGCCGCCGTCAGGAGTCCGGCACGAGTGGTAGCGCCGATGAGCGTGAACGGTTTGAGCTGATAGGTCACGACCCTCGCGTGCATGCCACCGTCAAGTGTGAAATCGATCTTGAAGTCTTCCATCGCCGGGTAGATGTATTCTTCGACGGCCGCGGGCAGCCGGTGGATTTCGTCGATGAACAGCACATCGCCTGGCTGCATGCGGGTGAGTGTGCCGACCAAATCGGCGCCTTTGGTCAGGGCAGGCCCTGAGGTGACATATGCCTGCGTTCCCATTTCCTCAGCCACGATGTGCGCGATCGTGGTCTTGCCCAGTCCAGGTGGTCCATGCAGGAGTAGATGTTCCATGGAGTCGCCGCGGGCCTTCGCTGCCGAGAGCGCAATCGAGAGCCGCTCTCGCAATTGCGGCTGGCCAACGAACTGCTCAAGCGTGCGAGGACGGGGGGCCGGGCCACTGGAATCGGTTGGGTCCGACGGGTGCTGCTCAGCCGTGACAATCCGCTCTCTGCTCATGGTGTGTGGGTGCTGTCCTTCGTCATAGAATCGTGCGTGGCGTGCCGAAGCGAATCGTCTCGCCACTCCAAGGCCAGTGTACGCTCGCCCGAGAGCAGCGGCTTGAGCAGCGAGGCAACGATGTCCTGCTGCCACGGTGTTTTTCCGGGGGTTCCGGCGCGGTCACCGAGATACCAACTGGCCAGTTCCGAACGCGAGAGTGCCAGTGCTGGCGACACGCCTCCGCCGATGGCCGCCGCGGAGAATGCATGCCAGAGACCGTCGATGGCGACACGGTCCACGGGGGACTCCTCTCGGATTCGCTGAGGCTGCGGCGTGTCGGCCTCCTCGCGACCTGTTTCGATGGCAGCGATCAATCGATGCCCGTGGCGACTCGCAATCGACCGTGGCATGCCTTTGAGATTCGCGATTGCCTCGTTGGAACTTGGGCGATCCCGTGTGATTGCAAGCAGCACGTTGTCGGGGACGGCAGAGCGAGGAGGCAGATCTTCGTCCCGAGCAATCTCATCCCGCATCTGTACGAGTTGTCGAAGGATTCGTCGTTCGACGGGCCTGAATCTGCGAGTGCCTTCGATCTTCCGCTGCTGACTCGTCAGATCGGTGAGGTGCCATTGTGGATCTTCGAAGGCAACACAGGCCGCATCGGCCCACTCTTGATGACCATATTCGGCGATCCGGCCAGCAAGGAAGTCGTGCAGCACCGGCAAGTACCGCACGTCATCGGCGGCGTACCGAAGTTGACGCTTCGAGAGCGGCCTCGCATCCCATGCGGTGAACGTCATGCCTGGCGGCGTCGGTGCATCGATCACGCACTGAACCGACTTGGTCAGCGAGCATGGCCATGGGAGGCCAGCCAAACCGCCGAGGATCTGCGTATCGACGACCGATTCGGCGGGGCGGCCAAGCAGGCGGGACATGATCTGGAGGTCCTGCCGCCCGGCGTGTACGAGCATGATTCGATCTGGGGAGGCAAGCACCTCAAACAACGGGCACAGATCCCCAACGGCAAAGGGATCGATCAGATACACCCGCTCCCGGCTTCCGACCTGCACGAGGCAGAGCTGTGGGTAGTAGGTCTCCTCGCCGATGAATTCGGTGTCGTAGGCCACCAGTTCATGCGATGCGAGATGCGAGACAACTTCAGCGAGCCCTTCCTGATCCTCAATCAGCGTCGCTGGCTCACTTGGAACATCGGGATGCTCCGGAATCGGACTCAGTGTCTCTGAATCCGCATGCGAATCTCGATGATGCCGATCCCGCCGACTGCGCCGTCCACGTTTGCTGGAAGGTTTTTTGTTGCCCGATGACATCCGATGCACTGTAGTCGGTTGTCAGGATTGAGGTATCCATCTTCATCCCCTCGGCACGCGGGGAGAGGAATGGGAGAACAACAGCCGGGAGCCGGAACTCGGTCATCTGTTCGACTCCCGATTCCCGACTCCCGGCTCTCATCGCCGTCGCTGGCCGCGATCAATACATGTCTGGGGCAGCTGCCTCCGGTTTGTCCTGCTTGGCGTCGGTAATGGCGCAATCGGTGGTGAGCAGCAGACCCGAGATCGAGGCTGCGTTTTCGAGTGCCACTCGTTCGACCTTGGTCGGGACGATGACACCAGCGGCGAGCAGGTCGCCGTACTCGCGGGTGAGGGCGTTGAAGCCGAAGGAGACGTCGTCCGAGTCTTCGATCTTCTGAGCGACGAGCGCGCCTTCCATGCCGCAGTTTTCGGCAATCTGGCGAAGCGGTGCTGAGAGGGCGCGGTGCACGATGTCCACGCCGAGTTTCTCATCTCCTTGGCCCTTCTTGCGGGCGGCACCAAGAGCGGTGCGTGCCCGCATGACAGCGGTGCCGCCACCGGGAAGGACACCCTCTTCGACGGCGGCGCGGCAGGCGTGCAGCGCATCCTCGACGCGGGCCTTCTTCTCCTGCATCTCGACTTCGGTCGCGGCGCCAACATTGATCTGCGCGACGCCACCAGCGAGTTTGGCCAGCCGTTCCTGGAGTTTTTCGCGGTCGTAGTCGGACGAAGACTGTTCGATCTGAGCGCGAATCTGATCAATGCGACCGGTGATGTCGCCACGCTTGCCAGCGCCTTCGATGATGGTTGTGTTGTCCTTGTCGATTGTGATTTTCTTGGCGCGGCCGAGGTCCTTGACGCCGAGGCCTTCGAGATCGATGCCGAGTTCTTCCATGACCGCAGTGCCACCGGTGAGCGTCGCGATGTCCTGGAGCATGGCCTTGCGGCGATCACCGAAGCCCGGTGCCTTGACGGCGGCGACCTTCAGGATGCCGCGGAGTCTGTTGACCACCAGCGTGGCGAGTGCTTCACCGTCGATGTCCTCGGCGATGATGAGCAGGCTCTTGCCGGACTCTGCGACCTTGCCCAGAATCGGCAGGAGATCCTTGGCCGAGGAAATCTTCTTCTCGTGAATCAGCACGTAGCAGTCTTCGAGTACGGCTTCCATGTTGGCGGTGTCGGTGACAAAGTGGGGGCTCAGCCAGCCCTTGTCGAACTGCATGCCTTCGACGAGTTCCACGGTCGTGTCGAGGCTTGATCCCTCTTCGACGGTGATGACGCCGTCCTTGCCGACCTTGTCCATCGCCTCGGCGATGATGCGGCCGATGGTGGTGTCCTGATTGGCAGCGCACGTGCCGACTTGGGCGATTTCGGTCGAACTCTTCACTTGCTTGGACATCTCGGCGAGTTCATCGCAGATGGCCGCGACGCCAAGGTCGATGCCCCGCTTGACCTGCGTGGCGTTGGCGCCAGCGGTGATGTTCTTGAGCCCTTCGGTGAAGATGGCTTCGGCGTAGATCGTGGCGGTGGTGGTTCCGTCGCCGGCATCCTTGGATGACTTGGAGGCGACTTCTTTTACCATCTGGGCGCCCATGTTCTCGTAGGCGTCTTCGAGTTCGATTTCCTTGGCGACGGTGACGCCGTCCTTGGTCACGGTTGGGGCGCCGAAGGACTTTTCAAGCACCACGACGCGGCCTGATGGCCCCAGCGTGGTCTTGACGGCCTTGGCGAGTTGCTGAATGCCTCGGAGCATCCGCTCGCGGGCTTCGATGTCGTATGCGATCTGTTTGACAGTCATTGTTCGTAATTCCTTCGTATCCGCGACTGGTCGCGCGGAGGGTCTGTATCAGTCGATGTCCATCCGGGCCTGCCACATGGCGGACACGTGGCTCGCGTCGATCCAGATGGTGTTGGACTTGGTGGTAATTCGGATGCCGTGTGAACTGTGCAGTTGCTCAACCGCGACAACATTCCGCAACTCGATGGGTTCATGGTCGCCCTTGAGCGCCATGTCGAGTTCTGCGGAGGTGCCGACCATGTCGTTGAGTACTGCGAGGATTGGGTTGCGTTCCATGGTGAATAACTCAGTCAATGATGCCGAGGATGTCGTCCTCGGTCATAATCAGGTACTCGGTGTCTTCGATCTTGACCTCGGTCCCAGCGTAGGACGAGAACAGGATGCGGTCACCCTTCTTGACACTGAACGGCATGTACTCGCCGGTCTCCTTGTTCAGCAGGCCAGCGCCGATCGCCATGATCTTGCCTTCGCGGGGCTTGTCCTTGGCGCTCTCCGGCAGGTAGATGCCGGCCTCGGTCCGATCGCGGGCTTCCGCTCGTTTGACGAGTACTTTGTCTCCGAGTGGTTTTACTTTCATGTGAGGTCTCTCCTTCCACGTGCCGAACAGAATCGCTCAGCGGGTTCTTGGTTCATCGCATCGGGGGCCATGCGTCCTGGTAGTGACGGCGGAGTACCCGCCGAAGTGTGTCGAGAATGGTGTCGAGTTGCAGTGGTCGGTCAATGACCGCGAAGGCACCTCCCCGCAGCGAGGCCATCAACTCGCGGACATCCTGTCGATTGCTCGCCTGTCGCGGCCGCACGACAATGGTCGGGGGGGGCTGATCGAGGCGACGGAGCAATTGCAGAATGCGGGCGCCGCCGGGAACTGGCCGCGATCCGCAGCGGGTGAGCGGGATTTCCAGATCCACCACCGCGATATGGACCGGCTGGTGCTGGATCAGCGAAGCGGCTTCCTCGCCGGTATCGGCCTGCAATGCGTGGATTCCCATCGGCTCCAGCAGCCGGGGCAACTGCCGAACGGCGGCGTGCTCTCGCCAGCCGCCATAGGACAGCAGTAGATTGAGGCGGGCATCGGGATGGTCAACAGCGTGTCGCATGGTTCTAGAGGGGGTGAACTCAGCATGCACTGCAAGCAGCGTGCCGGAATGCCGCCGAAAGACGCCCCTTTCGGATGTTTCTGGGCTGCCGATCTGGCGGAGGACCCAGCCGCAAGATGCCATCGCTGGGCCAATTCGGCACTTGCAGGGCGTCAGAGGGGGCGATCTGCCCGCATCTGCTTTACTGTTCGCACCCCTCATCAAGGAGCGAGATCGACATGAGTGAGCAACTACCCCTTCTGAGCGTCAAGGACATGTTGGCCGCCCGTGGCTGCTCGGTTGGGGATCGAGTTCGATTGCAGGGCTGGATTCGCACCCGTCGCGATTCCAAGGCGGGGCTGTCCTTTCTGCAGATCCACGACGGCTCCTGTTTCGATGCCGCTCAGGTCGTGGCGCCGGGGGAATTGGACAACTACGAGTCCGATGTGCAGCGGCTCACGACCGGATGCTCGGTCATCTGCGCTGGTGTACTGGCGGAATCGCAGGGCAAGGGGCAGGCGATCGAAATGCAGGCCGAGAGTATCGAGCCGGTGGGCTGGGTTGATGACCCAGACACCTATCCTGTTCCCGCCAAGCGGCACACGTTTGAATATCTGCGTGAAGTCGCGCATTTGCGTGTCCGTACGAACACATTCTCCGCCATCGCCCGGGTGCGGCACTGTCTTGCGCAGGCGATGCATCGCTACTTTCACGAAAACGGCTTCTTCTGGGTCCATACGCCGATCATCACCGGCAGCGACTGCGAGGGTGCGGGTGAAATGTTTCGCGTTTCGACGCTGGACCTTCAGAACATCCCGCTCACCGAAGAAGGCGACATCGACTGCACCCAGGACTTCTTCGGCCGCGAGACGAACCTGACCGTGTCCGGGCAACTCAACGTCGAGTCTTATTGCCTTGCGCTCAGCAAGGTCTATACATTCGGCCCCACCTTCCGCGCGGAGAATTCCAACACATCCCGCCATCTGGCGGAGTTCTGGATGATCGAGCCCGAGATCGCCTTTGCCGATCTGGCTGATGACGCCGATCTTGCGGAGGACTTCCTCAAATACATCTTTCGCGTGTTGCTTGATGAACTCCCGGACGACATGGAGTTCTTCCGCGCCCGCATTGACAAAACCTGCATCGATCGGTTGGAGGCCTTCGTGCAGTCCTCCTTCGAGCGGATGGACTACACCGATGCCATCGCTTGCCTCGAGGCAGCCATCGCCAAGGGCCAGAAGTTCGAGTTCCCGGTGTCGTGGGGTATGGATCTCCAGAGCGAGCACGAGCGATGGCTTACAGAGGAGCACATCGGCAGGCCGGTCATCGTGATGAACTACCCGCGCGACATCAAAGCCTTCTATATGCGGCAGAACGATGACGGCCGCACGGTGGCGGCCATGGATGTTCTCGCCCCGGGCATCGGCGAGATCATCGGTGGGGCCCAGCGAGAGGAGCGGCTCGATGTGCTCGACGCTCGCATTGCGGAGATGGGGCTCGATGCCGAGGACTACTGGTGGTATCGAGATTTGCGGAAATACGGCACGGTTCCTCACGCCGGTTTTGGCCTTGGATTCGAGCGAACCATCGCCTATGCCACGGGAATGGCCAACGTGCGGGATGTCATTCCGTTCCCGCGGACCCCCCGATCCGCCGCATTCTGATTGCTGTTGCGTACAGGGCGAAATTCTCGGACGCACATGATCGGTACGCGCAGACAATGCGCAAATGCTCCGATAAGCACAGAATTGCCACCAACTGAAAACTCCCGGGTGCTTCAGGCTTCTCTTCTCCGATGTGGCCTTCTGTCAGGGGGACACATCTCGCGGCACGGTCGCCGCGAAGCAGACACGAACCGGATTTGTTCCGGATAGCCCAAGGAGCCCTCCAGTGAATACTCAGGCGATGGTGGAACGCCTCTTCCCGATGCTCATCACAGGCGATCGCAATGGTGCTCGCAGCACCGTCCGCGACTGGGTGAGCGAAGGATTGGCCCCCGAGATGTTGACGCAGGAGGTCTACTGGCCGCTGCTGGACATGGTGAACGATCTCTTCCGGCGTGATCAACTGACCACGCTTGCGCATCACTATGCCACGCGTCTACTGCGGAGCCTCGTCGATCAGGCTCAGGCCTGCTACGAGCAGCAGGATCGCAACGGACGAACCATGATGCTCTTCTGTGGTGACACCGAAGCCGATGACCTCGCCGCCCAGATGGTGGCCGATCTTGCAGAGGCCGGCGGCTATCAGGTGTCATTCGGTGGTGGGGGCATCGCCTACGACGAGTTGCTTGCAGCCGTTCAGGAACAATGTCCAAACGTGCTGCTGATGTTCTCGTCGGCGGCTACAGATGCTCCGAACATTCGCCGCCTCATCGACACCATTCGTACCGTTGGCGCTTGCCCGAATACGCAGATCGCCGTTGGTGGTGGTGTCTTCAGCCGCGCCGAAGGCCTTGCCGAGGAAATCGGTGCCGATATCTGGTCGGACACGCCGGCCGGCATGATTCACAGCATGAACACCCAGTCAGAGCGTCGGGCGACCGCAGAGCAGCGAACGGTGGGGCAGTCGCGAACTGCAGCCTGACCTATACACCCGTCTCGGGGGGTATTACCCAGACTTTCTCTCTTCTCTTCCTACGACAGCGGCGGGCCAAACGGCCCGCCGCTGCCGCATGTGGAACGTCACTGCCCGTGTCCCGTACTATCTAGCGTGACAGAGGAGAGTTTTTACATGCTCAGACTTCGATGCGTACTCGGCACACTTGCCGGCTTGCTGACATTTACGTCCCCGGCCATGTCCGAGGAGTATCCGTTCTTCGTTCAGCCGATGACGGTACAGGACGTTCGCGTGATTGCAGATGAACTCGATCTCTCACGCGAGCAATCTCTGGCTCTGCTCGGGCAGTACGCGGATTACAACCTCGCATTCGGAGAGTTGCAGGAGAAGGACGTTCAGAAGGTCATGGATCATGCCATGGACCTGGTGATGCAGTTCCAGTGGTGGGGGGGGGAGCTGAGATGAAGATTCCTCCCCGCTCGGAGATCACGAGCCTTGTGGATGAGGGGATTCGGGCGATTCGCCACTTCGACCGTATCGATGACGCCTTCTTCGATTCGATTGTGCCGCTGTTGAGTGATACACAACTTGATCGGCTTGAGCAGGAGCGGCATCGCCGGGCGCTGGCGAGACTGGAAATCCTGCACCGCAATTTCGTGTCAGAGATCAATAATGGTGCGGGGCCCGATCTGTTTGGAATTCTGCGGCGAATCGAACTCGACACTGAAACCGAGATGCTCGTAGATGAAGTTCTCGACACGCATGCCCAACGGATGCTCACCGCGCTGCGGAAGTTCGAGCGAGCAGTGAGAGAGGTCATTGACAAGCTGCTCGATGAAATCGACCGACTCGGGCTGCGTGAGATGGACATGATGGCCATGATGACCTTCTTTGCCGACGAGGCGAGGCAGCAGGAACTCAAGGATCTCTTTGATGTGCTCAGCAAGCCGCTTCAGGAAGCGGCAGCATCGGCAAGCCGTGAGAATCTACGAGCGCTTCGGGCGGTACTTGATGTGGTGCCAGAAGATGCGGGACGTGATATTCGTGGGCGGTTCATCAAGAGCGGATATCGCAAGGTTGGTCGGGGTGTCCACGACGCTCGCAGTAAATTGGTCGGCTTGCTCGAGAAATATGCCGATCAGCCCGAAGCTGCCGAGATCCAGGATGGCATTGCTGCCTTGGACGCGTCCTTTGATACGCTTGCGATGAGTTATATGGAGGCTTTGGCTGCCCAGCAGAAGTTGCGGACCTTTGCCCAGTTGGAGGGGGAAGTACCAATGGAAGCGGAGGATCGGGTCGAGGCCCTGCGTTCGCGCAAGGAGAAGATCGCTGAGCAGGCCATGAAGATCGTGGAGCGTTTCGCCGAGGCGGAGAAGGAATCTGAGGAGGTTGCAGAGTCGAAAGCGAAGGGGGGCGCTGGGGGGACCATGTCTCGCGAGGATG
>MPMA02270212.1_pt1 | contig 71633 bp, 67 predicted proteins | sample 1617361 | NCBI WGS metagenome assembly MPMA02 (sample SAMN05944807, study PRJNA350692) | marine metagenome | biome: marine; feature: ODZ; material: water; isolation source: 180 m water sample filtered on 0.2 um supor filter | place: Pacific Ocean | collected 2012-04-08 | depth 180m m | reverse complement strand
GGTATTCTTCTCTAATCGCCTCATCCGAACCACCTCCCTTAACGACCTCCCGGAGCCCGGATTTTCGACTGCATTATCCTTGCAGTGCATGAATACCGGTTATCCAACGCTAAATTCAGGCTAAACCTAATCAGACCATTTCATCAAACATGACTATGGCGACTAGTGTCAAGCAACGACTTTGTATACGCCGTCACGGAAATCTTCGACTCGACGCTCCGATTGCAGGGCCCAGCAGACCTAAGCCAGCCCTAGTCTGGTTCCCAGAAATCAAGACAATTACACCCCGGCTCACTTCGAATAATGCACAGCAACCACCACGTTGCTGGCAGGCGACATTTTTCGATGGTGTTGATCGGATTCCTCCCTATCGTAATGCGTGCCACATTGATCCTGCCTGGGAGGCCCACGACCATGACCAACAATACCGCACTTCGTAATTTGCTACGGCGCCCTGAAATCCTGATCGCGCCGGGTATCTATGATGCTTTCGGTGCCCTGATGGTGGAGCGGGCGGGCTTTCCAGCCGCCTATATCTCCGGCGCCTCCATCGCCTATACCAGGTTTGGCCGGCCGGACCTGGGCTTGGTCGGAATGGATGAAGTCGCCAATGTACTCTCGGCCATCGGTGAGCGGGTCGATGTGCCCCTGATCGTCGATGCGGATACGGGCTATGGCAATGCCCTCAATGTGATCCGTACAGTAAAACTGTTCGAACGTAATGGCGCCAATGTGATCCAGTTGGAGGACCAAAGCCTACCCAAACGCTGCGGCCATCTGGCCGGCAAAACCCTGGTCTCGGCGGCTGAGATGATGGGCAAGATCAAGGCCGCCCGTGATGCCAGGACCAGTGTCGACACCCTGATCATGGCACGCACGGACGCCATTGCCGTTGAAGGTCTGGATGCCGCCCTGGCACGGGCGGAGCGCTACCGCGAGGCCGGCGCCGATATTCTGTTCGTAGAAGCGCCCCGCGACGTGGAGGAGATGCGCGCCGTCACCGCCCGCCTGGGCGATCAAACACCATTGCTGGCCAATATGGTGGAGGGGGGCAAGACACCGATCCTGCCAGCGGCGGAGTTACAGGAATTCGGCTATTCCCTGGTGATTTTCCCCGGCGGCCTGGCCCGCGCGGTGGGCCATATGATGGACCGCTATTTAGCCTCCCTGCGCGCCCACGGAGATACCGCACCGTTTCGCGGTCAGATGATCGACTTTGACGAGATGAACACTCTGATCGGCACGTCGGATATGCTGGCCAATGGCGCGCGTTACGATGCCTCGAATTTTAAAACCGATAAGCAGGATTAAAAAGGGAAGACAACAAAGGATAGGATGCGGTCGTCAGCCTCGCCCCTGAGAACTTTGGTCAGCCGTACCGCGCTTGATTGAATGGAATTCTCGTCGAAACCCGCATAACCTAAGCCCAAATCGACAGCCTGAAACAGGGGAGCACGGCATGAGCCAGGAACAGTTGGACAAGGCGAAAACATTTGCCTCGCTACATGCCGGGCCGGAGACCTTCGTTATTCCCAATCCATGGGACATAGGGACGACGCAAATATTGACCGGCATGGGTTTCAAGGCACTTGCCACGACCTCTGCCGGTTATGCCTTTAGCCGGGGCTGCACGGACGGCATCATCGGCCGGGACGAGATGCTAGCCCATGCCGCCGAGATCGTGGCCGCGACCCACTTGCCCATTTCCGCTGATCTGGAGGATTGTTACGGGAATATACCGGAAGAGGCGGCGGAGACCATCCGGCTAGCTGCCGGCACGGGTCTGGTGGGCGCATCCATCGAAGATTGTACGGACGGCGCCATCATCGACTTCAATTTGGCGGTGGAGAAGGTCGAGGCGGCGGCGGCGGCGGCGCGGGCCCAGGATTTTCCATTCGCCTTGACGGCCAGGTCGGAAAATTTCATTCGCGGCAATCCCGATCTGGACGATACCATCCGGCGGCTGCAGGCGTTCGAGGCGGCGGGCGCCGACGTGCTCTACGCCCCCGGTCTGCCCAGCCTGGAGGCAATCCGTACGATCTGTCAATCAGTTGGCAGGCCGGTCAACGTCGTCATGGGCCTGACTGGCGGCACGATGAGCACGGCGCAACTGGCCGATGCCGGTGTCCGCCGTATTTCCCTGGGCGGCGTCCTGGCACGGGCCGCGTTGGGTGCCTTCATAGCGGCGGCGGAGGAAATCCAGGCCGGCAGCTACACCTTCGTTGATAACGCCGCTTCGTTCGGCAAGATTTCCCAGCATATGAAGCGTCCGGAGCAGACATGAACAGCCAAGCAACAGCTGAAACCAGCGATGCACCCGCCGATGTATTGATCATCGGCGCCGGCGCCTCCGGTGCCGCGATGGCCTGGAGCCTGGCCGATACGCGCATGAGGATCGTCTGTCTGGAACAGGGCGCGATGCCTAACCCGCTGAGTTACCCCGCCACCGGACGGGATTGGGAGGCGCGACGGCAAGGCGATTTCTCCGGTAGCCCGAATCAACGACAACGGCCCTCTGACTATCCGATCGTCGAGTCGGACTCCCCCATCAAAGTTGTCAATTTTAACGGCGTCGGCGGCGGCACAGTCCTCTATGCCGCACATTTCCCTCGGTTTCACCCATCCGACTTCTGCGTTAGAAGCCTCGACGGCGTGGCCGATGACTGGCCCATCGACTACAACACCCTGGCGCCTTACTACTCCGAAAACGACCGCATGATGGGCACTTCCGGCCTTGCCGGCGATCCCGCCTATCCCAGTGACAATGCCGAACGCATGCCGCCGCTGCCCCTAGGCAAATCCGGTGAGACCCTGGCCAAGGGCTTCAATAAATTGAACTGGCATTGGTGGCCCTCGGACGTGGCGATTGCCACCCAACCCCATGATGGCCGGGACAAATGCATCAACCTGGGCGCCTGCGCCGCCGGCTGCGCGCAAGGCGCCAAGGCCAGCACCGACATTACCTATTGGCCGCATGCGATCCGGGCGGGGGTTGAACTGCGGACACGCTGCCGGGTGCGCGAGATCACCGTCGGTGACGACGGCATGGCCACGGGCGTCATCTATTACGACGGCGATGGGACCGAGCATGAACTACGGGCCCACGTCGTGGTGCTGGCTTGCAACGGCGTCGGCACACCGCGCATTCTGTTGAACTCAAAGTCCGCCGCCCATCCCGATGGCCTGGCCAACAGCAGCGGCCTAGTCGGCAAGAACCTGATGTTCCATCCCTACGCTTCCATCATGGGCGTCTTCGAAGAGGAACTGGACGGCTACAAGGGCCCGACCAAGATCTTTCGCAGCCAGGAATTTTACGAAACTGATCCAGGGCGGGACTTCATACGCGGCTATACCTTTGAAATCTTTCGCGGCCAGGCGCCCGTGGCGTCGGCGTTGGTGGGCCTGCAGCGCGGCAGAATCCCCTGGGGCGCCGGCCACCACAAAGCTTTCCGCGAACTGTTCAAACACACCGCCGGCATGGTTGCGGCCTGCGAAGACCTGCCCGAAGAGCATAATCGCGTCACCCTTCATCCCAACCTAAAGGATGGCGACGGCATACCAGCCCCCAAGATCGATTACACCTTGAGCGAAAACAGCCTGAAAATGATGGACCATGCCATCGCCAAGGGCACAGAGGTACTACAAGCGGCGGGCGCCACCGAGATCTACACCGAAGCCCCCATAAGCAACGGCGGCTGGCACCTGCTGGGCACCGCTCGCATGGGAACGGACCCTCGGACCTCGGTGGTCAATGAATGGGGCCGCAGCCACGACGTCAAAAATCTGTTCGTTGTGGACGGCAGTATCTTCGTGACCTCCGCCGGGGTCAACCCCACCCGCACCATTCAGGCCCTGGCGCTCTATGTGGCCGAACAAATGAAGCAGCGCCTTGCTAATCTCTTCGATTGAGGACTTGTAAGGAAATGACAGAGACATTGTTTAGCGATAACGAAGTGCGGGCCCTGGAAATCATCGTGGACATGATCATCCCGGCCAGCGCGGAGCATGAGCTACCAAGCGCCAGCGACCCAGTTATTTTCGCGGATATATTGAGCGCCGCTAATGCACACCATGATTTGGTGACCGCAGCCCTATCGACCCTCGATCGCGTGGCGTATGACAGCCAGGGCAGGGGTTTCCTGGCGGTCGACCAAGGATTGAGAGACGCCATCGTGGCCGCCTTCCGCCAGGCGCATCCGAACGAAGCCGATCTTTTGGCTACGATCACGGTGACATGTTACTACCGCGACGACCGTGTCATGCGCTCTCATGGCATGGAGGCGCGGGCACCGCATCCGGCCGGCTTTACCGTCGAGGAGGGCGATTGGTCACTGTTGGACCCCGTCCGCAACCGCCCGGAATTCTACCGCAAGGCAACGTAGCCGCCGCAAGCTCATCGACCAGACCAAACAAGGTGTAGTGGTAATCCTTGGCTACTCTTCCTCGCTCCACTCATCGGGCGGTTCGACGGCAGGAATGGCATAGCTTTCATTGAACCAGCGGCCCAGATCCATATCGGCACAGCGGCGGGAGCAAAACGGCTGGTATTCCGCCACTGCTTCCTTACCGCAGTTGGCACAGGGTCGGTTTTTCTTGCGGGCCGTTCCCTGACTGTTTTTGGGCGTAGGCATCTTGATAATCATCGGATAGTCGTAACCTCGAATTTCTCCAAAGCCAAGGCCGGATCCGCCGTTAACCGCACCCGGCAACCGCGCGCCTTCTCCAGATCGGTCAAAATGCTGCCATCCGGGCCGCCCAGATCCACCACGACCGCCGCCGCCGCGCGCACATCCAGGGCCCGGCCCTTGGCCGCATGGCTTTCGCGCAGGATGCGTTGCAACAGATTGTCGGCCACATAGCGGGCCGTTGGCCGCAGGCCGCTACCCGTGCAGGGAATGCAAACTTCTCCCAGACGTTGCGCCAGGGCCGGTTGCCGGCGGCGCCGTGTCAGTTCCACCAAGCCCAGCTCTGACATCCGGCCCAGATGCACGCCACCGGGATCATCAGCCAGGAAGCCCTGTAGTTTTTTCAACAATGCCGCGACCTCTCCCTTGCCCCGCATGGGGATGAAGTCGATCACCATCCGCCCACCGATTTCGCGCAGGCGCAATTGCCGGGCGATCTCTCGCGCGGCCTCGGTATTGGTCTCCCGCGCCAAACGGGCCGGATCGCCATTGCTGCCAGGATTGGCGGCTTGACCGGAATCCACATCCACCGCCGTCAACGCCTGGGTGTGCTCCATGATGATACGGCCCCCAGAAGGCAAGGTGACATCGGTGGCCAGCGCACTCTCGATCTGCGCTTCTAGGCCGCGTTCATCAAACAACGCTCCAGCCCCGTCATGGACCTCGATAGCCGGCCCCTGATCACCCCAGGCCGCCTGCAGTTCCGCAGCCAGAGCGCTGTCATCAACCCGGATACGGCGCAGCGAAACGCCGGCATGTTCACGCAGGACGACAGTCATGGGGTCGTCACCCGGGTCCAGCAACAGCAGCGCCTTGGCCGATGCAGCGGCGCTCTGAATATCCCGCCAGCGCCGGCAAAGATCATCGGCCTCCTGCTCCAGGGCGGCATCGTCATATTTTGCCGTGCGGCTTCGCAGGCGCAGACCGCCGCCGTGGCGCTCCCGTAGCATTCGCCCCAGCGCCTGCAGGCGCTGGCGTTGATCCGGCTTCTTGATGCGGCTTGATAGCTCAACGTCGTGGCCCAGGGGCAGAAAAACCAAGGCCCTGCCGCTAAGCCGGGGCCGGGCGCTGATCCTGGCGCCCTTTTCGCCCTCGGCCTCGCGCTTGACTTGGACCAGCAGGCTTTCGCCCTCACGCACTGCGCGGGAAATCGGCGTGCCGCGTTTGGCCGCCGTGTCGCGGGCCGGCAACAAAGCCTGGCGCTCTTCGCCAATATCGACAAAGGCCGCGTCCAAATCGGCCTGAAGCGTTCTTACCCTGCCCATGATAATGCGTTCGGGATGCCGGTCGCCGGGTAGGCTCAGGTACAGTTCCAGCAGCCGGCCCCGTGCTAGCAGGGCAATACGGCGGCGGCGCGGACCCGCATCAATGAGAATTTCATCAATCATGATCCTGGATCGATGTCCTGAGCCAGATACCCCCCAACCGGATAACCCAGTCCTTCCAGCAGATTCGCAGTCTCGAACAAGGGCAGCCCCACGACATTGGAGTAGGAGCCACGAAGAAACCGCACGAACCGCCCCGCCTTGCCCTGAATGGCATAACCGCCGGCCTTGCCGTGCCATTCCCCGCTCTCCAGGTACCAGGCGATCTCGCCCGGGCTCAGACGCTTGAAGGTGACGACACTATCGACCAGGCGCTGGCGCACTTGGTCATTCGAAATGCCCGGTGGGGCGGCGGCAACGGCGGTCAGAACGTGATGCCGGCGGCCGGACAATAGTTCAAGGCAACGCCGCGCCTCCCCCTCATCGTCAGGTTTGGGCAGTATACGGCGGCCCACGGCAACCACCGTATCGGCGCCAAGGACAAAGCAGCCGGGCTGCTCCGTCCGCACCCGGGCCATTTTTCTCAATGCCAAACGACGGGCCAGCTTGGCCGGCGTCTCATCCTTCAGGGGGGTTTCATCTATATCGGCCGCGGCTACGGTATCGGGCCGCAGGCCGATCTGGGTCAACAATTCCAAACGGCGCGGCGAAGCCGACGCCAGAACCAGGCGAGGCACCAAATTAGGCCCTGGGCCGGGCGGCGCGGTCATGAAAACCGCTCTAAGTCAGGCACGCTACGACGGCCCAGCTATTTATAACGGTAGGTGATCCGGCCCTTGGAAAGGTCATAGGGCGTCATTTCGACCAGCACTTTGTCACCGGCCAGGACCCTGATCCGATGCTTGCGCATCTTGCCAGCGGTATGGGCTAAAACTTCATGCTCGTTTTCGAGCACGACGCGAAACATCGCGTTGGGCAACAGTTCCATGACCGTTCCCGGAAATTCCAGTAATTCCTCTTTCGCCATCAGTTATCCCTTGGTTGCGCCGGATAATGCGGAAAGTTAATGCAGAACCTGTCGGCACCAAAAAAAATCAATCGGCGCTAAAATGGGAATGAAAAGGTCAAAAAGCAAGCTATTTCAGGCTTGCTGGGTCGAAACCACCGACAGCCGACTAATTTCGCCAGTTTTTCAGGTAACACATTGCGCCCCTGCACTGGTCTTTTTGGCGCTACCGCAGTCCTTAGACATTGCACCGAAACATAGACCTTGGCGCCAATTTGCTAGCGCGATTGAGTTCTCTATTCGTCAAGCGGCGGCTCCATCAGAGCTCAGCCGCCGGATAGCCCGAAGCTGGATTCTTAATCCGTCGCTTCAAGCTGGTGTATGAGATCCTTGATCTTTAGTTTTTCTTTCTTGAGAGCACTGATTTTAAGTTCGTCCGGGGAAATCTGGGTAGTCTCCACCTCAATTTCGCCCTCCAGTGCATGGTGACGATGTCGAAGATCATCGATCTCAGCGTGCATGCTCATTCCTTGCCTCCTAGGCAAATTGGGACACTACATTTAAGCACCAGAATGGCTTTCCGGCAAGGAATTCAGAGCAGGAAATCGGAGCAAGACCATTCAATTAGTGATCACCGCCCTGGCATGGGCATCTTGCAGGTTCCAGCGCCGGCTGCATGGTTGGCCCAACACAATAACTCGTTAAAATTTAGTTGCTCCGAGAGACTGAAAAGGCGAATCGGGGCTCATTGGAGCGGTCAGTGTGGCAGCCCAGTCAGCAGCCCTCCCCTCAAATCGCGCCACAATCCTTGAGGGCCACGATATCGCTGGCGCTATAGCCAAACTCGGCCAGGATCTCTTCCGTGTGCTGGCCCAGGGTTGGCGGAGGGACATCCATCCCTGGCGTCCCTTCGGAGGCCATGAAGCCCATTCCGGGCACGGTGATTTCGCCAGCCATGTCATCAGGCGCGGGCAGGGTCATTAGGACATCGCGGTGGCCGACCTGTTCCTCCCCAATAGCCTGGGGCACGGTCAAAATGGGGGCCACGGGCACGCCCTCGGCGCGCAGGCTCTCCAGCCAATGGGCGGTGGGCTTGGTCCTGAACAAGGCTTTCAATTCCTCGTAAATTTCCTGGCGGTTTTCGACCCGGGCCTGCTCGGTCTTGTAGCGGGTTTCCTCGGCCCATTCCGGGCGGCCCAGGCCACGGCAAAGCGGTGGGATCATATGATTCATGAAGACCGAGATATTCAGAAAGCCGTCCGCCGTTTCATAGGTGTCAGTGGTCGTCTGCATGATGGCCGAGTGGTTGCCCATCAGCTTCGGCTCAGTCCCATTGATGAGATAGCGGCTGATGGCAAAACTGATCAGGGCCATCACGGAATCCGTCATAGAAACATCGAGATACTGGCCCTTACCCGTCGCCAGACGGCGGTACAGCGCCGAGGCGATGGCGAACGAAGCCGTCATGCCCGTCGACATATCGGCCACGGGAAAACCAACCCTAATGGGACCTTCCTCGGGCGTGCCGGTCAGGGACATCAGGCCCGAGACCGCCTGAATGGCGCCGTCATAAGCGCCCGCGCCCGAGGCCGGACCGTTCTGGCCAAAGCCGGAGATCGAGCAATAAACAATATCGGGCTTGATGGCCTTGACGTCTTCATAGCTTAAGCCAAGGCGGGCCATGACGCCGGGCTTGAAGTTCTCAGCCACCACATCCGCCGTTTCGATCATGCGGCGGACGACCTTTTTTGCCTCGTCATTCTTCAGATCCAGCGCGATGCTGCGTTTGCCGCAATTAAAGCCGACAAACAGCGGTCCCAGGCCGCGCAGAGCCCATTCGCCTTCCGCCATCAGCTGCCGCGTTTGATCGCCAACGCCTTGTAGTTCTATCTTCATGACATCCGCCCCCAACAGCGCCAAATTGGCGGTCGCGACCGGCCCGGACAATACTTGTGTGAAATCAACAACGCGAACGCCATCAAAAGCCTTGCTCATTACAGGTGCTCTCCTTTTGCCTTTGATTGTCGTCTATTGGCGCTTGCGGGGCAATCTCCTGCTACATTGGTGCGATGAACTGGTCGGACGAAGGTTATGTATTGTCGGTGCGGCGCCACGGGGAAGCGGCAGCGATCGTCAATCTGTTGACTCGCGAACATGGCCGTCACGCCGGCCTAGTAAGGGGCGGTGCAGGCCGGCGCCTGCGGGGGGTGCTGCAGCCGGGCAACCTAGTGGCGGCCGAGTGGCGCGGCCGCCTGGCCGAACATCTCGGCAGCTATACGGTGGAGGGCATGCGCGATCATGCCGCTGGCCTGTTATCGGACGGCAACCGCCTGGCTGGTCTGACCGCCGCCGCGGCGGTAACGGAGGCGGCCTTGCCGGAGCGCGAGCCCCATTTGGCGGCCCATGATGGCTTCGCCGCCTTGCTGTCCGCACTGGCGGAAACACCCAATTGGGCCGCCATCTATGTGCGATTCGAACTGGGATTGCTGGCCGAGCTCGGCTTTGGTCTGGATCTGAGCCATTGCGCCGCAACGGGCAGCACGGAGGATCTGGCCTATGTCTCGCCCCGTTCCGCCCGCGCCGTCAGCCGCAAGGCCGCCGCGCCGTACAAGGAAAAATTACTACCACTACCCGGCTTTTTACTACCTAAAGCCGGCGAAAAGCTGGCACGCCAGGACATTCTCGACGGCCTTAAATTGACTGGCTACTTCCTGCAAACCGCTGTTTTCGCACCGCACAACCAACCGCTGCCAATGGCACGGGAACGCCTGGTCGAACGCATTTCCCGCCAAGCAGAATGAACGGCAAAGTGATCAATGCTACAATAGGCCATGACAGAGATTCTCGAAGGCGGTGACATCCGCGATACACCCCTGGGCGAGGCACTTGGCGAACGCTACCTCTCCTACGCCCTTTCCACCATCATGTCGCGCTCCCTGCCCGATGTGCGCGATGGTATGAAGCCGGTACACCGGCGCATCCTGTATGCCATGCGGCAGCTGAAGCTGAACCCGGACACCGGCTTCAAGAAATGCGCCCGCATTGTCGGCGATGTCATGGGCAAGTTTCACCCGCACGGCGACCAGGCGATTTACGACGCCCTGGTCCGCCTGGCGCAGGAGTTCGCCCAGCGCTATCCATTGGTCGATGGCCAGGGCAATTTTGGCAACGTAGACGGCGATAACGCGGCCGCCATGCGCTATACCGAGGCGCGCATGACCGCCGTGGCCCATGCCCTGTTGCAGGGCATCGACCTGGACACGGTAGATTTTCGCGGCACCTATGATGGCGAGGATGAAGAGCCGATTGTCCTGCCCGCCGCCTTCCCCAATTTATTGGCCAACGGCGCCACCGGCATCGCGGTCGGCATGGCGACCTCGATCCCGCCCCACAATATCCACGAGCTGTGTGCCGCCCTGCTGCATCTGATCAAATTCCCTAACGCTGGCCTGGACAAGCTAGTGCAGCTGATCCCCGGCCCCGATTTTCCCACGGGCGGCGTCATCGTCGAGGACCGCGCCTCGATTTTGGAGGCTTATAAAACGGGCCGTGGCGGCTTCCGTCTACGCGCCAAGTGGGAGGTCGAAAAGGGCAAGCGCGGCACCTTCAACGTCGTCGTCACGGAAATTCCCTATCAGGTGCCAAAAGGCCGGGTAATAGAAAAGATCGCCGAGTTGCTGCATCAGCGAAAGCTGCCTTTATTGGCAGATATCCGTGATGAATCAGCGGAAGACATCCGCCTGGTACTGGAGCCGAAGTCAGGCCGGGTGGAGCCCGAGATGTTGATGGAGCATCTATTTCGCCTCAGCGATCTGGAGGTGCGTGTCGGCCTCAACCTGAACGTTCTCGATGCCGATCAGACACCGAAGGTGATGAACCTACGCGAAGCCCTGCAGGCTTTCCTAGATCACCGTCACTCTGTCCTGATCCGCCGTTCGAACCATCGTCTGGGCGAGATCGAACGGCGCCTGGAGGTTCTGGCCGCCTATCTGATCTGTTATCTAAACTTAGACGAGGTGATCCGCATCATCCGCGAGGAGGACGAAGCTAAGCCGGCCTTAATGAAGGCCTTTGATCTTACAGAGAACCAGGCCGACGCAATCCTGAACATGCGGCTGCGCGCTCTGCGCCGCCTGGAAGAAATGGAAATCCGGGCCGAGGACAAGGCCCTGAAAGGCGAACGCCAGGAGTTGCAGGCCCTGTTGACATCGGAGGACAAACGCTGGGCCGCGATCACCGGGGAAATTCGCGAAATGCGGGAAACCTTTGGTGACGACCCGGCCCTAGGCCCGCGCCGCAGTACCTTCGGGGACGCCCCCACAGGCGAGTTGATGCCGATAGAGGCCATGGTAGAGAAGGAACCGATCACCGTGGTCTGCTCCGACAAGGGTTGGCTCAGGGCTCTGCGCGGACATGTGGAGGAAGGCCATGACGTACGCTACAAGGACGGCGACAAGGGCCGCTTCTGGCTACACGCCCAAACCACGGACAAACTGGTGCTGTTCGCAACCAATGGCCGTTTCTACACCCTATCTTGCGACAAACTGCCCGGCGGACGGGGCAATGGAGAGCCGGTACGCCTGCTGTTAGACTTGGCCAATGACCAGGAAATCGTCGCCATGATGGTGCATGATCCCGAACGCAGGCTGGTGGTTGCCTCCTCCGATGGCCGGGGCTTTGTGGTTGAGGAAAAATCTACCGTGGCGCAGACCCGTGGCGGCCGCCAGGCTCTCAACGTCTCTGGCGACGTGGAGGCCGCTGTCTGCGCGCCTGTGTTAGGCGACCATCTGGCCGTGGTTGGTGACAACCATAAATTGCTGCTGTTCCCTCTTTCCGAGCTACCCGAGATGAACAGGGGTCGCGGCGTCGTCCTGCAGCGCTACCGCGACGGCGGTCTGTCGGATGCCAAGACCATGACCCTGGCCGACGGTCTGACTTGGCGCCAGGCCGGCGGGCGCACCCGCACGGAAAGCAAGTTAGAAATGTGGCTGGGCAAGCGTGCTCAGGCAGGCCGGTTGGCGCCGAAAGGTTTTCCGAAAAATCATAAATTTGGCTAGTTGGGAGATTTGGTGAGAGAGTAGTGGCAGTATCTGAGTTCGACACGGTTCACGCGGTCTTCAGCCACGCGGCACGGCAATGGCCCGATCGAGGCGCATTTTGCGCCACCCCCATGGCGGGGCGGGATTACTACCCGGAAGGAAAGGAATTTTCCTACGCCGAAGCCTGGGTCCAGATCGAGGCGTTGCGCCGGCAATACGCCGATGCGGGTTTCGGCCATGGCCATCGAGTCGGTCTGCTATTGGCACAACGGCCGGAGTTCTTCTTTCATTATCTGGCCCTTAATGGCCTGGGCTGCAGCATCGTGCCCATCAATCCGGATTACCGGCGCGACGAAATGCTCTACCAGATGGCGCATTCCGAAGCCGACATCGCGATCACCCTAGAAAGTCGGGCCGAGGATCTGGGAAGAGTGGCGGCGAAACGGGACAAGCCCCTCCCCGTTGTACGCTTCGAGAATTTCACGGATGATCTAGCCCGCCTTGGCCCCGCGCCCATTGATGGCCCGCCCCGCCCCTCCAGCGAGATTAGCCTGCTCTATACCTCCGGCACAACTGGGCGGCCAAAGGGCTGCATCCTGAGCAACAAATTTTATATTCAAGGCGGGCGCTGGTATCTCTCCATGGGCGGCAAGCTGAGTTTTGATGCACCTGAACGGGTTATTAATCCGCTACCGTTTTTCCACGTCAACGCCCAGGCAATCTGCGCTACGGCGGTGTTTCTTTCCGGTAGCTGTTTGATCGCACCGGACCGTTTTCATCCCTCCACCTGGTGGAAAGACGTTGTCGCCACGGGTGCCACCGCCATGCACTATCTGGGCGTGGTGCCGCCACTGTTGATGAACCAACCCGTCTCGCCGGAGGAAAAACAACACAAACTACGCTTTGGCACCGGCGCGGGGTTGGAGCCGGAACTGCATGCCCCGTTCGAGGACCGCTTTGGCTTTCCCCTGGTTGAAGTCTGGGGCATGACCGAGACAGGCCGCATCTTCGCCGACTGTCACGAGCCAAGACGCATTGATACACGGGCTTTTGGCAAGCCGCTGGCCGGACTGGAGGCCCGTGTTGTCGATGACGATGACAATGACGTGGGCCCCGACAGGGATGGCGAGTTGCTGGTCCGCTACAACGCCGAGACGCCGCGCAAGCATTTCTTCTCCGGCTATCTAAAGAACGAGGAAGAGACCGAAAAGTCATGGCGCGGCGGCTGGTTCCATACCGGTGATACGGTACGCCAAGGCGAAGACGGCATGCTGTATTTCGTCGACCGCAAGAAGAACATCATCCGCCGCTCCGGCGAGAATATCGCCGCCGCCGAGATCGAGGCCTGCCTGCAGTCCCATGAGCAGGTCGCACAGGTAGCGGTGCTGCCGGTTGAGGACGATATCCGCGATGAAGAGGTCCTGGCCTGCATCGTCGCCATGCCTGGCGAAGCAACAGATGCGGCCCAGGCCCGCGCCCTGTTCGATTGGTGTTTCCTCCGGCAAGCCTATTACAAGGCGCCGGGCTGGCTGCTGTTCGTGGACAGCCTGCCGACCACCGGTACGCAAAAAATCCAAAAGGCGCAAATATTCGGCCCGGACGAAGACCCCCGTCAAAACCCGGCGATCAACGATTTCCGAGAGCTAAAAAAGCGCCACCGCTGATCGATCTACCGTCTTTTCGCCCTATGTCGTATCTCTGGACCGCCCGCTCCCCCTCTTGTCCACCCACGGGACCATACTCATTGGGTGGTTGGGAAGGGGAGCGGGCCGGCTTGGCGTTTCCGTCTCGAACGAAAAGCCCTTAAACCGGCTTGTCACCCTGAATGGTGACGCGGTAGCCGTGGCGAACATTGGGGTAATAATCCCAGGCGGCATGATGCTGGGTGCAGCGGTTATCCCAGAACGCCACAGAATTATTTTCCCAGCGATAGCGGCACTGGAAATGTACGCCGCGGGCTATGTGGTTGCACAGCATCGCCAGAACATCATTACTTTCGTGGTGGCTCAGTTCCATGATCCGGGTGGTGAACGAGGCGTTGATGAACAATCCCTTGCGCCCGGTCACAGGATGTGTGCGGACGACGGGATGAACCGCCTCAGGATAGTCGTCATCGCGCAGTTTTTCCTTCAGGCCATAGCGGCCCTTGTGCACATGCTCGGAGCGGTGCATGGCGGTCAAGCCGTCCAGAAATTGCTGAATGCGATCCGATAGAGACTCATAGGCGCCGTACATATTAGCGAACAAGGTGTCGCCGCCGACCTCGGGAGCGTCATGGATATGCAGGATCGAGCCCATGGGTGGCTCAACATCACAGCTAACATCCGTATGCCAACCGCCGCCCGCCACGTGCTTGGACTTCTCGTCCGCGTGAATTACTAGGATTTCAGGGTGATCCTTCGGTCCAGGTGCCGCCGGATGCACGTGTAATTCACCAAAGCGGCGGCCAAGGTCCTTGTGCTGCTCCAGCGTCATTTCCTGATCGCGGAAAAAGATCGCCTGATGCTTCATCAAGGCGTCGTGCAAGGCGTCGAACGTGGCATCACTCAATGGTTCGGCCAAATTCACGCCCTCGATTTCCGCACCGATGGATGCCGTCACGGGCTTCACCCGGATATTGCTCAATGTCATGTAACTTCCCCATATACCGCTAAATCAGAAATTCCCCTATTGGACTTATGGTAAACTGGATCGCACCGCCGATACAAGACGCGGCAGGAGGGACGTCATGGCGAAGCCTGGGACATATTCGGAACGCTACGACTTGGCGGTTGTCGGCGGTGGCCATAATGGACTGGTTTGCGCCGCCTATCTGGAGCGGGGTGGCCTGTCGGTCAAGATCCTCGAGCGTCACGGGCATTCCCGGCCACAACGTGGCGCGGGACATTATTCGTGATATCAGTTAAAGCAGCTATTCCTCTTTCAGGCCCGCGGCGGCGGCAACCTCAGCCTCGGTCAGGCCCAGGCTGTTGAGTATTTCCGCCGTATCCTCGCCGATCCCGGGCAGGTCGGGTATGTTGCCGCAAACAGGCAGGCCATCGACCTCCATGGGTAGGCCGGGGGCGCGGAAGCTGCCGCCTTCGGGCAGGTTCGATACGAACAAACCGCCCTCGCGGTTGACATGGGGGTCGTCATACATTTCCACGGGCCGGGAGATCGGCGAAAACGGAATGCCGTCGGCTTCAAAGCGCGGCAGCAATTCATCAAATGAACGCTGGGCGATGGCCTTTTCAAAAATCGGGATCGTCCGTGACCGGGCCGCGATCTGGTCCTGCCGAGATCTCAACCCCGGATCATTCAGAAGCTTGTCCAACTGGAGAATAGTGCACAGCTTGTCCCATTGCCCCTCCGTTACCGAGCCGACGAATATCTGGCGTTCTTCGCGGGTCTTAAAAATATCATAGACCGGCCAGGAGAAAACTCGCTCAGGCATAGGCGGCGCCTCTGTGCCTTCGATGTCGAACTGCACCATGTGCTGGGCCACCAACAGAAGACAGTTTTCGAACAACCCGATCCGAATACTATGGCCAGCGTCCGTCTTATCCCGTTCAAGCAAGGCGCCGAGGACAGAGAGCGCCCCGAACAGGCCTCCCATGATATCATTGGCCGAGGAGCCAATGCGCAAGGGCCGCCCAGACGGCCCAGTCATATGGGCCATACCCGTCATCATTTGCACCACTTCATCCATCGCGGTGCGGTTTTCATACGGTCCATGCAGGAAGCCCTTGCACGAGGCGACGATCAGGCGGGGATATTTTTCTCTTAGCGAGCCCGGGTCCAGGCCCATGTTCGCCAACGATGTATCCCGGAAATTTTCTACGAAAACATCCGCCGTGGCGAGCAGCCTGTTCAACGCCTCGATGCCTGCCGTTGTTTTCAGATCCAGTTGAACGGATTTCTTGCCGCGATTGAAGGTTGGAAAAAAGCCCCGCCCCATGCCGCTTAACTGGCGGGTCTTGTCCCCCTCGGGTGGTTCGACCTTGATAACCTCGGCACCGAGGAATGACAGGAACATACCGCATGAAGGCCCCATGATCATGTGGCTCATCTCAACAACACGAACATCCTTCAATGGCGCAAAATCAGAATTCATTCCAAAACCTCGTTCCCTGTATCACGCATGGCTTTGCCATGTACCTGCCGCTAAACTCGCTGCAAATCGAAACCATCATAATCAACGCGTACGGAGGCGGATACAATGACCAAAAAAGTTGCCATGGTGGTCGGTGCCACCACCAAATGGCAGTCCGACGGCCGCATGACCAAGCTGGCCCATGGCGGGACAGTCGATGACAGCGAGCTGCCTCTGGGCGTACGATGGGGCGTTGGCGGTGCCATCGCACAGAAGTTCGCACAGGAAGGCTTTTCCGTCGTACTGACAACCCGCACCGCCGCCAACGCCGCCGCCCTGCAGGCAGCCATTATGGAACAGGATGGCGAGTGCATGACGGTCGAGTTGGACCTGGTCTCGCCCGAGTCCATTTCTGCGGCCTTCGCCAAGATCCGGAATGAAGCCGGCGAGCCGGATGTTCTGGTCTATAACGCCGGCTATCTGGAGGGCCGTGATCTGCCCCCAGAAAAGGAGCTGCTTGAACATATTCCATTGGAAATGTTCGATACCACACAGCATATCTCCGCCCGGGGGCCATTTCTGGTGGCCAAGGAAGTCCTGCCAGCCATGCGAGAGAAGGGCGAAGGCTCGTTTCTGATTTCCAACAACGCCTCATCCCTGCGCGGGCGCAAACGCATAACCGGACAGTCGCTTTACTATCCACGGGTCATGATGCGGACTCTGGCCCAGGTGTTGACGGAGGAATATTCGGAGCACGGCGTGCACGTGGCCAACGTGGTGATCGACGGCCTTATCGATTCACCAGGAACACGAGCCCTGGAAAAGGCACAGCGCGAGCCCGATACAGTAATGAACCCGGTCAAGATCGCCGAGGCATTCTACTATTTGCACACCCAGGATCGATCATGTTGGACACATGAGCTGCAGCTGACGCCGTTTCCCACCAAGCCGAGTCACTAACAGTAAAGAAAGCAACCGCCATGCAGATCATCGATGCGCAAATCCACCTTTGGGGCACCGGCCTGCCAAGCAATCAGGCGCACTGGCAAGTGACAGCGTTCACGCCCGCCCAGGCCATAGCCTTGATGGACGAAGGCGGCGTCCATGGCGCGGTCATTCATCCACCCGGCTGGGATCCCGGCTCAACCGAAATGGCCCTGAAAGCAGTCGCTGATTATCCCGGACGTTTCGCGGTCATGGGTTCGCTGCCCCTGGATCAACCGAGCTCCCGCGACCTGCTCGCAGGCTGGCGCAAGCAATCGGGCATGCTGGGCCTGCGCTATCTATTTATCGATGATCCCGTGCGACAATGGCTACTCGATGGCACCCTTGATTGGCTTTGGGCGGGTGCGGAGGAGGCCGGTATACCAATCGCCACCCTGGCGACAGGATCATTCCCTGCCCTTGGCCGCATCGCCGAGCGTTTTCCCGGACTGCGCCTGACCATCGACCATATGGGCGGGCGGGGTGGCACCAGCCCACTCAAGGACGACGCCGCCATGACCCATATGCCCGATCTGCTTGAGTTGGCAAAATTCCCCAACGTGGCGATCAAGGCCACGGGCGCGCCGGGCTATTCTACCGAAGCCTTCCCCTTTTCCAACATGCACCGATATCTGCGGCAGATCTATGATGCCTTTGGCCCCAACCGCATGTTCTGGGGCACTGATATTTCCAAGATGCCCTGTTCCTGGCAACAATGCGTGAAGATGTTCACTGAAGCGCTACCCTGGCTAGACGAGCAGGATAAGCGGCTTATCATGGGCCAGGCGCTATGCAAGTGGTGGGGTTGGGACAGAGCGGTCTAAAGAACACTGGTTTCTTGCCTAAAAGTGTGTTGCGTCCAGGGCTCGGCGGGCCTATCTAACCGGCCATGAGCGAACAAAAAACTATCCACGTAATAGGCGGCGGCCTGGCCGGCTCGGAAGCGGCTTGGCAGATCGCCCGTGCAGGCGTGCCAGTGATCTTGCATGAAATGCGCCCCGAACGCATGACAGAGGCGCACGAGACCGAAGGCCTGGCTGAATTGGTCTGCTCGAACTCCTTTCGCTCCGACGATGTCCAGGCCTCCGCCGTGGGCCTGTTGCACGAGGAAATGCGCTGTTGCGACAGCCTGATCCTGGCCGCCGCCGACGCCAACAAAGTACCAGCGGGAGGCGCCCTGGCCATGGACCGGGAAGCCTTCTCGGCCCATGTCACCGCCGCCCTTGCCGCCGAGCCGTTGGTGACCCTGGTCCGTGGCGAGATCGCCGGCCTGCCGCCAGAGGAATGGAACAACGTCATCGTCGCGACGGGACCGCTGACTTCGCCCACGCTGACAGCCGCGATCGGCAAACTGACGGGGGCGGAGCACCTAGCGTTCTTTGATGCCATCGCGCCCATTGTCTATGCGGACTCGGTGGATATGGAGAAAGCCTGGTTTCAATCCCGCTATGACAAACCAGGACCGGGCGGCACCGGCAAGGATTATCTGAATTGCCCCATGGATCAGGACCAGTACGAGGCCTTCATTGCCGATTTATGCACGGGCGAGGTGACGGAATTTCATGAGTGGGAGAGGAACACACCCTATTTCGAAGGCTGCCTGCCCATCGAAGTAATGGCCGAGCGCGGGCTCGAGACCTTGCGCTATGGCCCCATGAAGCCGGTCGGCCTGACCAATGCCCATCAGCCGGACATCAAGGCCCATGCGGTGGTGCAACTACGCCAGGATAACGCTCAGGGCACCTTGTATAATTTAGTCGGCTTTCAGACCAAACTGAAACATGGGGCGCAAACGCAAGTCCTGCGCACCATTCCAGGCCTGGAGAACGCGCGCTTCGCCCGCCTGGGCGGCATCCACCGCAATACTTTCCTGAACAGTCCCGAACTACTTGACGGCAGCTGCCGCCTCAAGGCGCAACCCCGCCTACGTTTCGCCGGCCAGATCACCGGCGTCGAAGGCTATGTGGAAAGTGCTGCCATGGGACTATTGTCCGGACGCTTCGCCGCCGCGGAACGCCTGGGCCAGGCGCCCAAGTTGCCGCCGCCCACAACGTCCATGGGAACCTTGTTGGGCCACATCACGGGCACGGCCCGGCATCGGGATCTAAAGGAGGGCAAAGTGGTGGATTTTCAGCCCATGAATGCCAATTTTGGCCTGTTCCCCATCCTGACCCCACGGGTAAAGAAGAAACTGCGCAAGGCGGCCTACGCCGAACGCGCCCTGGCCGATCTGGACGCCTGGCTGGCGGTCTGAAATTTTCTATGGCCGGCGCAAAAGCGCCCGCCAGCACAACATCAGGGGCCGGGCCAGTGGGTCGAGGCGAAGGTTGGGCGCGAACGGGTTGTTTTCGGCCTTCGCCAGGCGGCGCAAATAGGCCCGCGCCAGACTGCCATGCAACAACGGCGAGAGGTTGCCGCCCGCACAGCCAAGGTTGGCTGCTTTATCCACCTCCCGCGCGGCCACCAGTGCGATTTGCCCGACGCACTCACTTACCCCGGCGCACTGTTGCCCGGACCTAATATCGTCTGCCGTCAGGCCATATTGAGCCAGCATATCGCCGGGCAGGCAGAGGCGACCCTGAAAACCAGAGCCCGGCGACTGATGCGCATGGTAAGGTATGGCACGCAGCATACCGGCAAGGGAATAGGCCGTGCCCGCCGCCCGTGCCGCATCAAGATTGCTATCACGCAAGGTCAAGTCATTCTGAACCTGGCCAGCTAAGCCAGCCAGGGCACCGCGCGTGGCCTGTGCATGTACTACCACCTCGGCCAGATCTGCGAAAGGTGGATCGGTCAAATCCCGCTCCCGCGCCGCCAACATATCCAATAGGCCCGGCAGCAAATCCCGCCGTTTAGCCAACAGGGACAGCACCGGGTATGTGCCATCCCGGCCTTCCGCTTCCAGACCATCGCGCCACCATTGCAGGCGCATTTGCCCCAATATCGGCAGCTCCCCCCCGCCATGACCCCACGGGCGCATTCCAGGTTGAAGGCATACAGCGCCGCCAGCACGGCGCGGTCCTGGCGCGGCGCGAACAACAGGATCAAATAACGGTCGCGATCCTCACGCCGAAGCGCATCAAGGCAATAGGCAATGTTGGAATCCCGTGCATTGGCCCCATCATTATTTTCCCCTTGCAGGGAAGAACCGTCCGTCATTGTTGCTCCTTCTTCCCCGTTCACGTATCAATGAACGACCCGCATTACCTAAATAGCCGTTTTCTTATGAGCACCCCAGGCAAGATTTCATCAGGCAACCAGAAGCCAGTCAAAACACCATGATGGACCCCGCCGAAAACCCGCCGGCGGCGCCGTTTCTTGGTCTGCATTATGGCTGGTGGATCGTGCTGGCGGCCGTGCTCAGCGTATTCGTCTCCATGGGCGTGGGACGGTTTGCCCTGGGGATGCTGTTGCCGGCCATGGGCGATGCCTTGAACCTCAACTATGTGCAGATGGGCTGGATCAGCACCGGCAATTTCATCGGTTATCTGCTCGGCGCCCTGTTGGTACGGCGTTTGCTGCCCCTCATTGGCGAACGGCGCCTGATCGCCGTGACTCTGATGACCATCGTCGCCACCATGGCCGGGGTCTCCCTCGCGGATGGTTTTCTGCCCCTGGTAATCCTGTATTCGGGCACGGGCATGTCCACCGCGATGGCCTTTGTTTCGGTCGTGGCCCTGTTGCCCCATTGGTTCACCACGAAATGGCGCGGCCTGGCGGCGGGATTACTGTCCGCCGGCGCTGGTTTGGCGATAATGCTGTCAGGCTGGTGCATCCCCCTTATCAACAACACGCAAGGCGAGATCGGCTGGCGCCTGGGCTGGGGCGGTCTGGCACTGGTCTGCCTGCCCATAGCGATTTTCTGTTATGCCGTCATGCGCAACCGGCCCGGCGAGCTTGGCCTGAAGCCCTTTGGTGAAGCGGCTGAACCGCAGGATGGCAATAGCGATACATTGGTGGCACGAATAGCCGCGAAGCAGGCGGCCGCCCTGTCCGGCGCGGCGGCGCGTATTCTGGTCATCCGCCTGGCGGCGATCTATTTTCTATTTGGCGCCTCTTACGTCATCTATGGCACCTTTATCATCACGACCCTGGTGCACGAACACGGCATGGTGGAGGCCAAGGCCGGACAGTTCTGGATCTGGCTTGGCTTTTTCTCGCTGTTCTGCGGCCCCGTACTGGGCGCCCTATCGGACCGCCTGGGTCGGCGTCTGGGAATCACGACGGCGTTTTTCCTGCAAGGCTGCGCCTACATCTTGATCACCCAAGGCAGCGATGGCGGTGTTTGGCCGGTCTATCTTTCGGTCATCCTGTACGGCCTGTCAATGTTCGGCGTCCCTTTGATTATCACGGCCGCCGCCGCCGATTACCTAAGCCCGGACCGCGCAGTGGGCGTGATCGGCACCATCTCGATCCTACAAGGCATGGGGCAGATGCTTGGGCCCATCGCCGCAGGCTCCATGGCGGAATACAGCGGCAGCTTCACCCCCGCCTATCTGGTGGCGGCTGCGCTGGTGGCGCTCGCCATCGCGATCACCCTAACCCTGCCCGATCCGCCGGAGTGAGGGCGGAGTGACCTGCCGGAGTGCGACAGCCAGCCCCTACCCTGCTTGCATTTCCTCGATGAAGGCCAGTTTCTCTTCCTGGTCCATGGAGGTATATGACGCCGCCGTACGATCGGCGATGTGGCCGTAGCGGGACTTAATCTGCCGCGCTACTTCACGGGCATCGCCTTCGACCGAGATGGCGTGCAACACCTTGTCGTCGATCAATTCGCCCATGGCCTCCCAGCGGCCCTGCTTGGACATGGCGTTCAATTCGGGCTGTAGTTCGCCCATATCGATGGAATCCAGCACCGGCTTGTAGGCGGGCGTTGAGCCATAAAAGGCGATCTGCTGGCGCATCTTGACGGTTTCCGCCGCGATCTCCACCTCGTCCCGGCCCGTCACCGCGAACACCGGATAGGCGATCTCATAATCCGCCCGGGTCTTGCCGGCCTTGGCGAAGCCGCGCTCCAGCGCCGGCATGGTGACGGTCTCCAGATAGGTCTGGGTGGTAAAGCCATGCACCAGCAGGCCATCGGCGACCTCGCCCGCGACCTCGGCCATCATGGGGCCGACGGCAGCAAGGTAGACCTTGGGCGGGCCGTATTCCGTGTTTGTGGGGGTGAAAAACGGTGTCATCAGGGTGTGGGTGTAGAACTTGCCCAGGAACGCCAGCGGCTCGCCCTCGTGCCAACAGGCCCAGATTGCCCGCATGGCCAGGATCAGCTCGCGCATGCGCGCCGCCGGCGAGGACCAAGGCATGGAATAGCGCTTGGTGATATGGGGGCGGATCTGCGAACCCAGGCCGAGGGAGAAGCGGCCCTTGGCCGCCGCGTTCAGATCATGGCCCACGTTCGCGAGCGTCATGGGCGAGCGGGCAAAGGCCACGGCGATGCCAGTGGTCAGATCAATATTCTTGGTGGACTGCGCCGCCAGCAACAGAGGCAGGAAGGGATCATGGGCGGTCTCGATAGATTTCAGGCCATCATAGCCCATTTCCTCCAATTCCGCCGCGTCAGCACTCGCCTTGTCCAGATTCGAAGTCAGTACCGCATCTACTTTCATGGTCTCGCTCCTCCACTCAACGATTTTGCAATGCTTGTTGCTATCTCAATAGCATTGATCAGGCGCCGGCGTCATTCCCCCGGCACGACAATCTTGTCGAATGCCAGGCGGCCTCACACTTCCGCCGGTTCGAGCACGACGCAGGTGACGGGGATGATGTTGCGCAGTCGCGCGGCGATGTTGGCGGCCTGATGGGGCGGAATATCGTCAATGGTGATGTGGATACGCAGACCGTCCTCAGCGCCGCGAACATGCTTACAGATAGCCTCCCCGTAGATCATGTCGCACAGGGCGAAAAGCTCCAGCACGCGGGACAGAACCGAGGCTTCCGGGTACGCTTGGATTTGAAAATAGTGGGCATCCGCCGCCGCGTGCGGCGCGGGCTGGAACGATTGCTCGTTAGATTCTTGGTCTAATTGACCGTGATCGAATTGAATGGGTATGGCTAGCGAACTCCTGATAGGGCTTCATCATTGAAAGGCGACTTGCGTCCCGGCCATGCGTGATGGCCGGGCGGCTAAGTCGCCCGATAATGAGCTGCCCCAAGAGCAGGTGTTTTCTGTTCGCGTCCATGGCCAGACTATATAGGGAGCTTTCCGCGTTTGTCGAGTGCCTAATCAATACCGGTTGGAGCAACTTATTGGATTAGATCAAAAGGGGCCGCGCGAATAGCGGTCAGGGCGTCGGGGGTATCCACGTCGAGGAAGATGGCGTCATCCTCCATCACGACTTCCACCAGATCATCCTCGTGCTGGCCAATCAGATGCTTGCCGCCGCTGTCGCCGCCGACCGTGGTCATTTCCAAGAAAAACCGCGCGGCGAAAAGAACCGGATTGCCGCGCTTGCCCTGAAAGGTGGGGACACAGATGGCGCGGCCCTCCACCGGGCTGAAGGCGGCGATCAGGCGGTCAATGTGGCCGGGTGAGATCCGCGGCATATCGCCCAGCAGGATGATGACGCCATCGATAGCACCGTCGATAGCGCCGCCCAGGGCGCCAATCCCCGCCTGGAGCGAGGTGCTGAGACCGTCGGCAAAATCGGGGTTATGTACACAGCCGACACCGTAAGCCGATAGCGCCTCAGCGACGGTTTCGGATTGATGCCCTGTGACGGCGACTATTTCGCTGATTTGCGAGGCCTGGGCCGCCTCCACCACACGGGCCAGCATGGCCTTGCCGTCGATCTCGGCCAGCAGCTTGTTGGCCGCGCCCATGCGCCGGGATTGGCCCGCCGCCAGGATCAGGGCGGCAATGCGTGGGGCTTTCGGCGCACCCTCGATTATATCACCAGCGCGCAACTGTGGCCTGGAGGGGATTTCCTTCAACAGACCGCCCGCCCCCATGGCGGTGATCTCGCCGCGGCCAACAGGCCTATCCGCCAACAGCCGTTGCAACACCCAATCGAAACCATTCAGCTTTGGTGAACGGGCACAACCCGGCAGACCGATCACCGCCGTTTCATCCTTGCCAGCCAGCAGCAACAGATTGCCCGGATCCACCGGCATGCCGAAATGTTCGATCACGCCACCGGCAGCGACGATGCCGGCGGGCACTTCGTCCCGGCGGTCGGTAATGGCGGAAGCACCGAAAATCAGAATCGGGTCCAAACCCCGGGCCAACTGTGCCGTAACCGCGGCCGCCACATCGGTGGCGGCATGGGGGCAGCACTGTTGATGCGCCAAGGTGCTGCCCAGACGCTGCAAACGGTCGCGCAGCACGGCGGCGGTCTTATCCAGCACCTTGGTCTTGGTACCGGCCAATGTGGTCATGATCAGGCCGGCGCGCCGCGCCCGGTAGGGGGCGATATCCAACAACGGCGCGCCGTCTTTGGCAGCTATGGCGATGGCTTCATCCACCGCTTCACGCGGCGCGGCAAACGGTATGATCTTGACGGTGGCCAGCATCTGCCCAGCCTCCACCGCCTCGTCTGGAGCCAGGGTCGCAATGGTAATGGCTTCGTGAATACGGTTCATCCGATCGACGCGGACGGGATCCAGCACCATGACGCCGGGCCCGTCGGCATAAAGATTGCAGCGCCCGGTGAAGGCCGCCTGCAAACGCGCACCCGTGCCCCCGCAGGCCTTGGCGATAGCATTGGCCGCCGTGTCCTCGTCCACGTCATCGGCTTCCAGACGGGCCGCGATGACCTCTCCGACACCCACCTTGGCCAGGGCCGCGACATCATCCGCCGTCAACTTGCGGCCCTTTTTCATGCGCACGCCGCCGCTGTTGACCGAATGGGCCAGAATGGCGCCGACCGCCTGACCCAATGGCGTGGAGCCAAAAATCATTGCGCCGCCGCCGAAGCCGCGCGGGCGGGACGGCGCAAAGCCTCCGTCACCTCGCCGATTATCGAGACCGCGATTTCCGCCGGTGACTTGGCGCCGATATCCAGGCCCACCGGGCCATAGATGCGGGCGAAGTCCGCCTCGTTAAAGCCCTCGGCGGCCAGACGTTCCAGGCGCTTGCCATGGGTTCGGTTGGAGCCGAGACAGCCGATATAAAAGACGTCAGAGCGCAGCACCTTGATCAAGGCGGGATCGTCCAGCTTGGGATCATGAGTCAGGGTGACGATCGCCGTGCGCCGATCGGGGGCGAACTGATCCACGCCGTCATCGGGCCAGGCATCGATCAAGGTAATGCCTGGAAAACGGTCGGGGGAGGCAAATTCGCGGCGGGGATCGACGATGGCCACGTCATAGCCGGCCAGCGCCGCCATCTGCGACAACGGCTGTGCAATATGCACCGCGCCGACGATCAGCATGCGCAGGGGCGGGTTGTAGACATGCAGGAAGACCTTGCCGCCATCCGCCAGCTCGACGATGCCGCTTTTATCCGCAACCATGACCCGGTGAGCGGCAGCCAGCAGTTCATCGCCACTGCTTTCAGCCTCCACTGGATAGAGCAATCGCCCCTCACCGGATGCCAGATCAGTGGCCAGAACAACCTGGCGCTTGGCTTCGCGGTCGGCCAACAGCTGATTTAAGAGATCGATTTTCATTCCTGATCTACTCCACCGGCTCAATAAAGACTTCGCATTTGCCGCCGCAGGCGAGGCCGGCCTGCCATGCGGTTTCATCCGAGATGCCATAATCGATCAAACGGGTCAGGCCGTCCTGAATGGTCTGGCGTGCTTCCGTTACCACCGCGCCCTCGATACAGCCACCCGAGACCGAGCCGACGAAATCGCCGCCCTCCTCGACCACCAGCTGGCTACCCACCGGGCGCGGCGACGAGCCCCAGGTAGCAACCACGGTGGCAAGTGCGACGCCCTTACCGGCGGTTTTCCATTCCGCCGCTTTTTCCAGCACGCGTTCATGTTCCACTACGTCGTTCGGCATCAAGCCGCCTCCGTCAAATATTTCGTACGCCGCCCCGGCTCGGGCCGGCTCAAAGTTTCGGCTAAATCACCCAGACTGGCAAGATTATGGACGGTGCGAAAATCGTCCACATGGGGCAATAAGGCGCGAATACCCTTCGATTTGGGCTCAAAACCCGCATAACGCAAGAGCGGATTAAGCCAGATCAATCGCCTACAAGACTTATGCAGGCGCTCAATCTTGTCCCCGATGCCCTCACCCGCATCTCGGTCGAGGCCATCGGAGATCATCAGCACCACCGCCCCCTGGCCCAATACCCGGCGCGACCAGTCGGTGTTGAACTCATGCAGGCAATGGCCGATGCGCGTGCCGCCTGACCAATCCTCCACACCCTCGGCAACTTTTTGCAGGGCCACATCCACATCCCGGTGGCGCAGATGCCGGGTGATATTGGTCAACCGTGTACCAAAAACGAATGTATGCACCCGGTCCCGGTCGCTGGTGATAGCATGCATAAAATGCAGGAACATGCGGCTGTATCGGCTCATGGAACCGGAAATATCGCACAGCACCACCAGGGGCGGATGCCGACGCTTTGGCGAACGGTGCCGCAGGGGCACGCCGCCGCTGCTACGAAGCGCCGCCCGCAGGCTGGCCCGCATATCGACCCGGCGGCCATGGGGGTCCGGCGATAGGCGTCGCGTCGGCACCGCCATGATGGGCAGGCGCATGCGCGCGATGATGGCCTTGGCCTGAGCGACCTCATCGGCGCTCATGGACTCGAAATCCATGCCTTGCAATACCTCTCGGGCGGAATAAGTCAGAGCGGAGTCGAACTCAATCTCTTCTTCCGCCTCCTCTTGTGGGATTTCGGCCCCCTCCCCCTTGGCCAAGGCCTCGGCCACCCTGCGCAAGACTGCCTCGTTCTGGCTCTGGTCCATCTCCACCTCGACCTGGGGCATCAGAGCATGCAGCATGCGTTCCAGAATGCGGGGATTGCGCCAGAAGATATGAAAGGCCTGATCAAACATCTCGCGGTGGTCCTGGCGGTCGACAAAAACCGCAAACAGGGTCCAGTAAAAATCCTCCCGGTTGCCGACGCCAGCAGCAATCACTGCGTGTACACCATCCAGCACCTTACCCGGTCCCACGGGCAGGCCGGCGGCGCGCAGGACACGTGCAAAGTGCATGATGTTTTCAGCCAGACGGTTACCGTTGTCATCACTGGGAATGTTTTCGGCCGGGCTGGTCATGGCGCGCGCTTAGGAACCACTCACCGCCATATCGTGCTTCACTTCCTCGAGGATCCTAGCGGCCTCGCTGCCCTGGATTTTCTGTATATCATCCTGGTATTTCAATATGGCGCCCAGGGTACTGTCCACGGTCTCTGGCTCCAACACGATCTTGTTCAATTCGGTCAGCGCCGTGGCCCAATCGATGGTCTCGGCTATGCCCGGCAGCTTGAACAGGTCGCGTTCCCGCAGGCGCTGAATAAAGGCCACCACCTGGCGGCTGAGGATTTCCTCACAGCCGGGCACCTTGGTACGCAGGATTGCCAGTTCGCGTTCGGCATCGGGATAGTCGACCCAGTAGTACAGGCAACGGCGCTTCAGGGCGTCATGGATCTCCCGCGTTCGGTTCGAGGTAATGATGACGACGGGCGGTTGGCTGGCGGCGACGGTGCCGATCTCGGGAATGGTGATCTGAAAATCGGATAGAACTTCCAGCAAATAGGCCTCGAACGCCTCGTCCGTTCGGTCCAACTCGTCAATCAACAGCACCGGCGCGGTGCCATCGGCAGTCACCTCCAGAGCCTGCAACAAGGGCCGCTTGATCAGGAATTCGTTGCGAAAGATATCCTGGCCCAGCCATTCACGGTCAATATTGCCGCTGGCCTCGGCCAGGCGGATCTCGATCATCTGGCGGGCGTAGTTCCATTCATAAACAGCGGAAGCGACATCCAACCCTTCATAGCATTGCAGGCGCACCAGAGGCCGGGACAAAGTTTCCGAGAGCACCTTGGCGATCTCCGTCTTACCGACACCGGCCTCCCCTTCCAGGAACAGCGGCCGGCCCATTTTCAGGGCCAGGAACAGCGTTGTCGCCAAGCTGCGGTCGGCAATGTAGTTGCCCTGGGTCAGCGTATCCAGGGTGGCGTCGATGTCTTTCGGTAAGGCTGTGCTCACGGCTGTGCTCATGTTTGTCAAACTAGGTCTTTTCCCAGACAAAGAAAAGGCGGAGAGGCCAAGGCCCCTCCGCCAACTCAAATGCTTCGTCTTGTTACCCTAGCCAGCTGCAGCCACGGCACGCTTGGCCATAACGACAACCAGATGGGCACGGTATTCTGCGCCGGCATGGATGTCGCTATTCATTCGGTCGACCGGAATGGTGACCCCATCAACGGCATCTGGCGACCAGTTCGCCGACAAGGCCGCTTCCAGGTTCGGTCCCCGATGGGCGCATTCCGTGGCGCCCGTTACGGCGACGCGGACGCCATCGGCGGCCTGGGCCACGAAGACACCAACCATGGCGTAACGGGACGCCGGGCTGGGGAATTTGGCATAGGCCGCCTTGGTGGCGTTCGGGAAGGTCACGCTCTTGATGATCTCACCATCATTCAATGCGGTCTCGAACAGCCCGGTAAAGAAATCATCGGCCGCAATTTCGCGCTGATTAGTGGTGATGGTGGCGCCCAGGCCCAACAGGGCGGCGGGATAGTCAGCCGCCGGATCGTTGTTGGCGATGGAGCCACCCAACGTGCCCCGGTTACGCACTTGAGGATCACCGATGCCTTCCGCCAGCGCACGCAGGGCGGCGGGAACATCGGACGATCCGGCCACTTCCGCATGGGTAACCATGGCGCCGATGGTGACGCCGTCAGCGCCGGCCGAAATGCCTTTCAGTTCGGCAATGCCCGAAAGATCAACCACGTCCGACGGGTTCGCCAGGCGTTGTTTCAGCACCGGTAGCAATGTCTGACCACCGGCGATGACGGTTCCATCCTCGGCCGCACCAAGCTTGGCGGCGGCATCATCAAGGCTGGAGGCGGATTGGAAGTTGAAGTTATACATTTATCTATCCTCCCTGGCTTAACCGGCCGCCTGCGTGGCACGCCAAACCTTTTCAGGTGTGGCCGGCATATCCAGATGTTTGATACCCAGGGCATTGACGATGGCGTTGATCACCGCCGCCGGAGCCGCGATGGCGCCCGCCTCTCCGCACCCCTTGACGCCCAATGGATTGTGCAAGGGCACGGTCGGGGCATAATCAACGTCGAACGACGGCAGATTATCAGCCCGCGGCATGCAATAGTCCTGGAACGAACCGGTAATCAACTGACCGTCGTCGCCATAGATGCAGTTTTCCAGCAAGGCCTGGCCGATGCCATGGGCCAGACCGCCATGGACCTGGCCTTCCACGATCATCGGATTGACCAGAACACCGAAGTCATCGACCGCCGTGTATTTGACGATCTCCAAGGTACCGGTATCGGGGTCGACTTCCACCTCGCAGACATGGGAGCCGGCGGGGAATGAGAAGTTCAAGGGATCGAAGAACGCGATCTCGTCCAAACCGGGCTCCACCCCTTCCGGGTAGTTGTGAGGCACGTAAGCGGTGAAGGCGACCTCGGCGATATTCATCACCTTGTCGGTGCCAGCAACGGTGAAGTTGCCGTCGCCGAATTCGATATCGTCCTCGGATGCTTCCAGCGTATGGGCCGCGATCTTTTTGCCCTTGGCGATGATCTTGTCGCACGCATTGGCGATGGCGACCCCGCCCACGGGCAGCGAGCGTGAGCCGTATGTGCCCATGCCGAACTGGCCCTTGTCGGTATCGCCGTGCACGACCTCAACCTGTTCCACCGGCACACCAAGGCGTTCGGTGACCAGCTGGGCAAAGGCCGTTTCGTGGCCTTGGCCGTGCGAGTGCGTGCCCGTGAAGACCGTGACGCCACCGGTTGGATTAAAGCGCACCTGGGCCGATTCCCACAGGCCGACGCCAACACCCAGCGAACCCACGGCCGCCGAAGGGGCGACACCGCAAGCCTCAATATAGGACGAAAGCCCGATACCGCGCAGCTTGCCCCGGCCCTTGGCCTCAGCCTTCCGGGCGGCAAAACCGTCGTAATCGGCATTCGCCAGGGCCTTGTCCAGGGAGGCGTGATAGTCACCAGAATCGTAACATTGCACGACCGGCGTCTGGTACGGCATTTGGTCGGCCTTAATGAAGTTGCGCCGGCGGATTTCCGCCGGATCCAATCCCATTTCAGCCGCCGAGACATCAACCAGGCGTTCCAGAAGATAGGTCGCCTCAGGCCGGCCCGCGCCGCGCGCGGCATCGACCGGCGCGGTGTTGGTCATGACACAGCGCATATCCAGGTAAATCGCCGGTGTGGTGTACTGTCCCGCCATCAGGAAGCCATGGAACAACGTTGGGATGGAGACAGAAAAAAGCTGTAAATACGCCCCCATGTTGCCCTTGGAGGTCACCCGCATGGCGGTGAACTTGCCATCCGCGTCCATGGCCATTTCCGCCTTGGTCACGTGATCGCGGCCATGGGCATCGGACATGAAGCCTTCCGAACGGTCCGATGTCCACTTGACCGGACGATTAATCCGCTTGGCGGCCCAGGCACAGATCGCCTCTTCATTGTAGGTGAAGATTTTCGAGCCGAAACCACCGCCCACATCGGGCGCGACCACCCGGAACTTATGCTCTGGCGCGATATTCATGAAAGCGGACATGACCAGGCGGTGGACGTGCGGATTTTGCGACGTCACATACAACGTGGTTTCGTCCGTTCCCGAATTATATTCGCCCACCGCCGCGCGCGGCTCCATGGCGTTGGTAACCATGCGGTTGTTGACCAGTTCAACTTCCGCCGTCTTGTGCGCCGCCGCAAAGGCCGCATCGACCACGTCCTTATCGCCCAACTCCCAATCGAGGGCTATATTGTTGGGGCATTCCTCGTGCAGTTGCGGGGCGCCGTCGGCGTCCGAGGTCGCGGTCGAAACCGTTGAGGGTAATTCGCTATAATCGATCGCCACCAATTCGGCGCCATCCTTAGCCTGGGCCGGGGTCTCCGCGATCACGACGGCGATTGGATCGCCGACGAAACGCGCCTTGTCCATGGTCAGGACATTGCGCGGTGGGGCCTTGTTCACCTCACCGCCCTTTCCCGTCACGGAGGCGCCGCAAACCAAACCGCCAACGGCGTCGTCCAGCAGGTCCTGGCCGACGAAAGCGCCGACCACGCCGGGTGCCGATTGCGCCGCCGAAATATCAACGGAATTGATCGTGGCGTGGGCGTGGGGCGAACGCACGATATAGGCGTGGGTCTGTCCCGGCCTATTGATGTCGCCAGTAAAGTTCCCCTTCCCAGTCAGAAACCGGTTGTCTTCCTTGCGCTTTAGGCTAGCGCCAATGCCATTTTCAGCCATGCTATCCCCCCATGGTCTTGGCGGCCTGTTGCACCGCCTTGACGATATTGTGGTAGCCCGTGCAGCGGCAGATATTGCCTTCCAGCTGCTCGCGGATCGTCGTCTCGTCCGGGTTCGGATTTTTCTCCACCAGATCGACGGCGCTCATCACCATGCCCGGCGTACAGAAGCCGCATTGCAGACCATGATTATCCTGGAAGGCCTGTTGCATGGGATGCATTTCGCCGCCCTGGGCCAGACCTTCGATCGTCGTGACCTCGGCCCCGTTGGCCTGCATCGCCAGCATGGTGCATGACTTTAGGGAATCCCCGTTCACATGAACCACGCAAGAGCCGCACTGGCTGGTGTCACAGCCCACATGGGTGCCCGTCAGATTTAGATTTTCACGAATGAACTCAACCAGCAGCGTGCGGTCTTCGATCTCGCCACTCACAGCCTGTCCGTTCACGGTCATTGATACCGTTGGCATGCAGAACCTCCCTGTCGTTCGTTGCCGACTATATTTCAGGGTAAAGAAACCGGCCGCACACGGCTAGCCCTCCCTCAGTGCTTCAAGTGTTTCGCCTCCGCGCGCCTAGGTCAAGCCCGGATTACACCCAAAGGCGGAAAAGTCGTAAAGTTGTGACATTAGTCGCCGCCCAGAATGCCGACAATAATGGCCATGATGACGATCAGCCCGCCCAGCCAGACCCATCTGGGAAAACCGCCGTTGGCCTCCGGCCCAGGCGCGGCCTCATCACTGGCGGCGGCGACATTGACCACGGCAGGCGGAATATCTGTCGCCGCCCCCGGAATGCCCGGCTCCGGCTCCGCTTCCGCCCGAGGCGCCGCCGCCAATTCGGCGAAAGCGGTGAAGAATTCGCCCGCCAGCTTTTTCGCCGTGCCGTCGATCAGACGGGAGCCGATCTGGGCCAGCTTGCCGCCCACATTAGCATTGACCTCGTATTGCAACAAAGTGCCGTCGCCATCTTCCACCAAGGTCACCTTGGCTCCGCCCTTGGCAAAACCGGCGGCGCCGCCCTTGCCCTCGCCCTGAATGGTATAACCGTTGGGCGGATCCATATCCGACAACGTGACCTGACCCTGAAATTTCGCTTTTACCGGCCCCACCTTGGCCGTAACCGTAGCCGCGAAACTGTCGCCCCCCACCGCTTCCAGGGCACTGCAGCCGGGGATGGAAGCCTTCAGAATTTTGGGATCGTTCAATGCCGCCCAGACCCGCTCTCGCGATGCGGCAATGCGATATTCACCTGTTAGATCCACCGTTTAGACCCCTCTGTTTTCTCTGCTCCCATAACATAGCACCATTGCGCGAAATTTTGGCGCTGAAAGGTGGGAAAAAATGACGGCACTTCGTCTGATGTTCGCGTTGTCGGTGCTGATCATGGCCTTTTCGGGCCCGGCCTAGCGCAGGAGAGCGTGCGCTTCCACGCCACCGGTAGCCCAGCGACGTCATTGCAAAAGCGCATGGCCAGAATGCAGGGTAAAGAAGCCAAGGCCATGCCCAGTCTATCACTGCATGGTCAATTGCGCCATCCCACATCGGCCAGTCCGTCATGGCCTTAATGGCAGCCTGAACTACTTCCTGGAAACCGTCTTCAATTATCCGACCCTGGCCGAGTGCTACAAGGTTGCCGCCCTTGACGCCTACAACAAGCTATCCCTTTGATTTGAGCATGAAGACGCCCGGCTCCGACAGAGCCTCAAACCCGTATTGCCGGTAAAGGCTATGGGCAACCGCCATGGCGAAGAGGAAGCAGGCGTGATCTGTCACCACCCTAGCTAAACCGCCCTCTGCCCGTCTTCCTCATAGATGCCAAAGATAATGGCGTTCTCAATGGAATGGCAGATTTTTTCCTTGGCCATGCCCTCGCCCTGATAAGTCTGAGCGATAAAGTTCAAGGTAAAATCCCAATCCAGGCGGCCGGGATCGGTCGAGATCGTCTAGCCGTCCCGCTGCCATTCCATACGAAGACGCGCGCCCTAGATTTTTTGCTTGGTCTTGGCCGCCGCGACATCTGCAGTCATATCCCGGGGATCAGTGGCGGCGATGGCGATTTCCGATACCCAGGCCCGGCGCGGCAGGGCCACGGACATCAGAACGGCCGTAGAGATGTCCTCCGGCAGCATCATCTTGGCGCGGGTTTCCTCGTCGGGCGGTAGGGCCCGGTTGTCCAGGATGGGCGTGTCCACCTCGCCGGGGAAACAGGTAATGCAGCGGATGCCGTGAGGGCGCATCTCCTGAGCCAACACATGCATGTAGGACCGCGCCGCCGCCTTGGCCGCGCTGTACACGGCACCGGCCATGATGGAGGGATTGATCGCCGCCATGGAAGAAATCATCACCACATCGCCCCAGCCCTGGTCGATCATCGGTTGCAACAAAGCCTTGGTCAGAATAGCAGGGCCCATGGTGTTGACGTCCATGACATCGCGCCATTCCTCCGCCCCAATGTAGCGCGTGCTTCTGATTTTAGAGCTGAAGCCCGCGTTGTTGATCAGGATATCGATGGTGCCATGTTCGGCCAGTAGCGCCTTGGCAAAGGTCTCGACGGCGTCCGGGTCCGTCATATCGCAAGTGACCGCGCTGGCCGTACCGCCCGCATCGGTGATCAGCTTGACCGTTTTCTCCAACGGCCCGGCTCGGCGGCCACTGACGATGACCTCGACCCCGGCACCTGCGAAATCCCGTGCGATGGCCCGGCCAATGCCGGTGCCGCCGCCGGTTACCAACGCGGTTTGACCTTTTAATGAACTCATGACGCACGTCCTCCCAATATCCTGCGCTATCAAATCCACACTTGCGCCATACTTTACACCAATCGTGCGGATTACAAAGACCGCTCGCATGGTCAGGGAGAGGGATTGATCGAAAGCACCATGGTGCATTGTCCCTTGGCCTGACATAGTTGCCGTAATCAAGATTAGAAGCGAAGGAAGCAATAGAGATGCCTTACAAGAAGCCGAATATACTATTCATCATGGTTGACGAATTGGCGCCGCAGGCATTGCCATGCCACGGGCATCCCGTGGTCCAGACCCCCAATATCGACCGCCTGGCCGGCGAAGGCGTGGTGTTCGAGAATGCCTATACCAATTCCCCGATTTGCGCCCCGGCCCGGGCCGCGATGATGACGGGCCGCCATACACCGACGATCGGTGCCTTCGACAATGGTACGGAAATCCCAACTTCGACGCCGACCATGGCACACTACCTGCGCGCTGCCGGCTACGAGGCAACACTTTCGGGCAAAATGCATTTCATCGGACCGGATCAGTTGCACGGGTTTCAACGCCGGCTGACCACCGATATTTACCCCGCAAATTTCGCCTGGACCGCCAATTGGCAGCGCCCGCCGACCGCGCCGAACCCAGCCGGTGTGACGGTCAGCCCGGTTCTCGAAGCGGGCCCCTGCATCCGTAGCATGCAGATCGACTACGATGACGAGGTCGAGCATGTAGCACTGCAGGAACTCCATGATCTAGCGCGCCGGCCCAGCGACGCACCGCCATTCTTTCTGACGGTGTCATTCACCCATCCGCACCCGCCCTTCACCTGCGGCCAGGAACATTGGGACCTATACGACCATGACGCCATCGACATGCCCAAGGTCGGCCCCATCGCCGAAGGAGATATGGATGAAGCCAGCCGCTATCTCTATTTCGGTCACCGCCGAGACCGTTTCACGGTCACGGACGCGGCGGTGCGCAATGCCCGCCATGCTTACTACGGCATGATCAGCTACATCGATGATAAAGTCGGGCGCCTAATGGATGCCCTGGAGCAACTGGGGATGTCGGAAGATACCATTGTTGTCTTCACCTCCGACCACGGCGAAATGCTGGGCGAGCGCAGCATGTGGTTCAAGATGAACATGTTCGAATGGTCCGTGCGGGTGCCGATGATTTTCTGGGCCCCGGGCAAATTTTCGCCCAAACGGGTCAAGGAAAACGTCTCCCTGGTCGATCTTCTGCCCACCTTCACCGAGCTAGGCCATGGGCCGGCGCCAGAGGATTTCCCCGATGAGGTAGACGGAAACTCCATGGTCAAGCTGCTGACTACCGGGACGGACGAGGCCTGGCCGGACGTGGCTATCTCGGACTACACCGCCAACGCCACGCCGGGCCCGGTACGGATGATCCGCCGTGGTCCGTTCAAGTTGATCCACATACCAGACAACCTGTCGCTGCTGTTCAATCTGGATGATGACCCGGACGAACTGAACAACCTGGCCAACCAAGCAGCGCATCAGCCGTTGCTCGAAGAGCTCAAGGCAATCGCTTTCCGTGGCTACGATCCAGAACAGGTCAGCCGCGAAGTCCGGACATCACAACGCCGGCGCCTGTTCATTCGCGATTCCGCCGACCCCAACAGCACGGATTCGAACTGGGCCTATGTGGCCCGCCCCGGCGACGAAGACCGCTTTGTGCGCAGTGGCGGCATCGCCAAAGGCGAAAACGCCACGAAGGCCCTGGCCCGTTTTCCTTACGTGGAACCACCCCTAGAACGCTAGGGACGCGGCTTACAAAGGCAGCTCGCCGAGATCCTGGTTGAGCATCAGCAAGCAGCCGTCGGGGTCCTGCACAAAAATCTCCAGCTGACCGTCCTGGCGGTCACCTGTCCGGCGCTAGACTTCACGCAAGGGTGGATGGGTCAGCCATTCCTGTTGCTCCAGCGTTTTCACCAGTGCAGACAGGTCACTCACCTCCAACTGAAACATTACCCCTGCCCCAAGGGACGCTCCATGGGCCGGTTTCCCAGCGGCCATTGCGTTGGCACAGTATGATCTGGGCGCCGCAGCCATCCATCAGCCGCCGTTCCGGATACCTACAGCGCTCCCCTGGGCGCTCATAGGCAACCTTGAAACCGATGAGACCGCACCAAAAGGCCTGGCTCACCGCGATGTCCACCACATGCAGTTTGCTGACCATCACCTGCCATCCCGTCGATGGCGGCGCACCGCTGCCGGCATTGTCATCCTTTATCATTTGGCCTGGCTGCTGAAATCCATTGCCGGGAATGCTATCATCGGGACAGGGTGATGTAGGGTGATGTAAGGGGAAAAACTTGGCATTGGGCAACGCCATATCTACGGTGCCGAAAACAGTATCGAAAACGGCGGCATACTTGGCCGTTGGTGTATTGCCGCTATTATTCTGCTTGATGCCGTCATATAGCGCGTGGCCCGCCTCGCCATGCGGGCGGCTCGGCAGCTCCATTGCAAGCGGCAATGGCCCGCGCTTCATGTTGGACGCTATGCGCAAGGGCGAACCGGACGGATCGGCCTGGGTCGAATACCAATGGTATAATCCTTGCAGCGGCAAACCGATACCGAAATCCTTGTATATCGTCAAGGCCGGCGAATTCTTCATCGACGTCAGCGCATACGGCAGATTGAGCGTATAAGAACAAAGCGAATTTAGGGAGGACAGCAGAACATGAACGACATTAGGCATCAGGACAGATTGGGCTGGCGGGCCAAGATCGGCGTCGTCACGCCGGCCACGAACACCATCGTGGAACCGGAATTCCACGCCATGGCACCCCTGGGGGTCACCAATCATACGGCGCGTTTCCTGATCCCCAACATGGCCCTGAACAGTAACGCAGATTTCGAGCAACTGGTGGTTGAAATCAAGGCCACCCTGGATGATGCCATTGACGGTCTGACGCCGGCGGCGGTGGATCACGTCATCATCGGCATCTCCGCTGAGTCCTTTTGGGACGGCGCCGACGGCGCGGACAAGCTGCAAAAGCGCCTTGAGGCGAAAGCCGGCTGCACCATGACCTTGGGCTCCGCCGCCGCGCGCTCGGCATTGCTGGCGGTGGGCGCCAAACGCCTGGGCGTGGTGACGCCCTATTGGCCCGTTGCCGACGACCGGGTGCGGCATTATTTCGGTGAATGCGGCTTCGAGGTCGTGGCGCTGAAGGGGCTGAAAGCCAGCAGTCCGGTCAATATAGCGGAACAAAGCGAGGAAACCCTGCGCCAAGCCATGATCGAAGTGAATACGGATGAAGTTGATGCCATCATCCAAGTCGGTACCAATCTAGGGATGGCTCAATTAGCGGGCGAGGCCGAACGTTGGCTGGGCAAGCCGGTGATCGCCATCAACACCGCCCTCTATTGGCACGCCCTGCGTCAGAACAGCATTGACGACAAAATTTCTGGCTGGGGCCGCTTGTTGATGGACTATTAGCGCCTACCATTGCTCCCAATGGGTAATTTCGGAGATGGGGGGGCGCTTGACGCTCTTGAAATCCGTGCCGACGGTGTAGGCCACGGGTAGCAGCGCGACTTGTTGTACGCCGTTAGGGATGCCCAACAATTCGACGGCGTCTTCCTCGGCCCGCAGATGCAGGGTGGTCAGTACCGTGCCCAGGCCGCGGGCCCGCAGGGCAAGCTGAAAACTCCAGACGGCGGGAAAGATCGAGCCCATGACCCCGGCCCAGGCCACGGGCGGCGGGTTTTCCACCATGTGTTCCACGTTGATGCAGGGGATCACATGCACGGGCACATCCTGCAGGCATTCAGCCAAATATTGAGCGGAGGACATAACCCGTTTGGTCTGGCCACCGTCACTCATGGCTGCAGCGTCCTGTTCCGCTTCCTGCAGGTAGGTGCCGGCACCCTTGCGGTAGATATCCGCCAGGGCGGCCCGTTTGGCCGGGTCGGTCACGACGATCCAGGACCAGCCCTGCTTGTTGGAGCCCGTTGGCGCCTGTTGCGAAAGCTCCAGGCATTCGTTGATCACCTCACGCGGCACCTCGCGTGTCAGATCCAAACGCTTACGCACGGCGCGGGTAGTCGAGAGCAGGGCATCGGTCACGGAGAGATCATATACGGTCATGGTTTCCATCACTGTCGGGGTTGCTTCAAGGATTGCGTGATCTAGAAATTGCTGGCGTAGAGGCCGCCGTCCAGCAATAAGCTTTGGCCGGTGATATAGCCGGCCTGGGCACTGCAAAGGAAGGCGCAGGCTTCGCCGAACTCCTCCGGATTGCCAAACCGCTTCGCGGGTACTTCCGCCGCCTGCCTAGCCGCCGCCTCGCCCACGGAAATATTGTTCTGTTGGGAATTGTAGGCAAGGCCGCCGCGCAAACGATCGGTGTCGATATAGCCGGGTAGGATATGGTTGATGGTCACATTGTGCTGAGCTACCGAGCGCGCCACCCCGGCCAAGAACGCGGTCAGCCCGGCGCGGGCGCCCGACGATAGATCAAGGCCGAAAACAGGGCGCATCACGGAAACAGACGTAATATTAACAATGCGGCCGAATCCTTGCGCCACCATTGGATCAATCACCGCCTGCACCAATTCTATGGGCGTGGCGAAATTCATGGTCACGCCTTGCAGCATGTCCTCACGGCTAAGATCGCGAAAATCGCGAAACGGCGGACCGCCGTTATTATTGACCAGAATATCGGGTTCGGGACAGGCCGCCAGCAAGGCCGCCTGGCCCTCCTTGGTGGAGACATCGGCGATAACCGGCGTCACGGAGACATCGGTCACGGCGCTGATTTCGGCCGCCGTGGCCAGGGTCACCGCCTCGTCTCGGCCATTGACAACCACATTGGCGCCGTTCATGGCCAAGGACATGGCGCAGCCCTTGCCTAGTCCCCGGCTGGAAGCGCAGACAAGCGCGTTGCGCCCTGAGATGCCCAAATCCATGACCTAAATCTCCCTGCTCTATCCAGCTAGCCGTATTAGTTCTTCATACTGACCGTAGCACGATCCTTTTGATGGAAATAGTTGGCGCTGTGGAATTCCTTCATCCCCCGCTTTTCCCTCGACCGTGCCCAAGCGCCCGCCGTTTGGCACAAGCATGGCCTAGCCTCTCATATTCCCTGAAACCCTCTGACGCCACATGCGCTTCACATAACTTACCAAAACACTCATATTACTATTTTTATCTAAACACTTTTATTCCAATAAATTCTGAAAACTTAGTGAACGTCCTCACATTTCCAAGGCCTCAAAGCTATTATTTATGACAATTACACAAATTTTTAGACTAAATCTAATGGCATATTAGCACTCTAACTCGACTATTTTTGTTAGATTTCTCGATTGTTGATTAGTATTTTCCGCTTACATTGCAAATCCTTCGGATTTTAGTTTTCTTAGTGAGGATTGCGTGTTTTACCATTTTTGCGCGCATTCACGACCTGCAAGGCAGTCACCTGACCTAATCCGCCAAACCATCCGAGGCCTCGCTCAACAATTCCTCCATGCTTTCGCCATGCACGGCTTCGCGGCCAATCTCCAGCATCAAGGGTACGGCAAGGGGCGACACCCGGTCCAGTTGGCGGAGTTGAATCCGGCCCTGCACCCGCGCCAGCATCTCGCCCAGCCGGCCAATGTCCAGAAAACCCGTGACTGCGTCCGCTTGCGTTGCGCGCAGCAGAATGTGACCAGGTTCGTATTTGCGCAGCACGTCATAGATCAGATCGGAGGAAAAAGTCATCTGCCGGCCGGTCTTTTCCTGGCCCGGATGGCGCCTGTCGATCAGCCCGGCGATCAACGCCACATTACGAAACGTTCGTTTCATCAGGTTCGATTCAGCCAGCCATTCCTCCAAATCATCACCCAGCATATCCTCGCCAAAAAGCAGATCTACATCATCCACCTGGTTCAGACTCCACACCGCCAGGGCGTATTCCGAGGCGACAAAGCCAAAGGGCCGATGCCCGGCCCGTTCCATGCGTCGGGTAAGCAACATTCCCAGAGTCTGGTGTGCCAAGCGCCCCTCGAACGGATAACAGACCAGGTAGTGCTTGCCACCACGGGGAAAGCCTTCCACCAACAAGCCATCGGGGCCTGGCAGGATAGACCGTCGGCATTGCATAGCAAGCCAATCTCGCACCGGCCCAGGCAGATGTTTTCGCGCTTTGTCGTCAGCAAGCAATGCCCGGACGCGGGCAGCGAGATAGGTCGACAACGGAAACTTGCCACCATAATACGATGGTACCCTGGCTTCCACCCCGGCGGTACGGCTGACCGTGGCGGTGGTCTCGCGCATACCTTCGAAGCGCAGGATTTCACCGGCAAAGGCAAAGGTGTCGCCGACCACCAGCTGATCGATGAACCATTCCTCGATCTGGCCCAGGTTGCGGCCACGTTTCAAGCGCACCTTGATCATGGGTTCCTGCACGATGGTGCCCACGTTCAGGCGGTATTGCCGCGCCACCCGCGGTCCGGCGACATCATAACGCCCCTGTTCATCCAAACTCAGGCGGGCATAGCGCTCATATTGGCGCAAGGCATAGCCCCCAGTGGCGACATAATCGAGCACGGCGTTGAAACTATCCCGGCTCAGGCCCGCATAAGGTGCGACCTGGCGGACTTCGCCATACAGCTCGTCGGCGTGAAACGGCCCGCCGCAGGCAGTACCCAGAATATGCTGGGCCAGCACCTCCAGGCCGCCCCTGCGGGGCGGATCGCCATCCAGCTCGCCATCCATCACCGCTTGCGCCGCTGCCTGGCATTCTAGCACTTCAAAGCGGTTAGAGGGCACCAGCAGGGCGCGGCTGGGCTCGTCCAGACGGTGGTTGGCCCGCCCGATCCGCTGCACCAGTCGGCTCAACCCCTTGGGTGCGCCAACCTGGATAACCAGATCCACCGCCCCCCAATCAATACCCAGATCCAGGGTCGAGGTACAGACTACCGCCCGCAGATCGCCGCGCACCATGGCCGCTTCCACCTTACGGCGCTGGCCCACGTCCAACGAGCCATGATGCAGAGCGATCGCCAGAGTATCCTCGTTCAGACGCCAGAGATGGTTAAAGACCACTTCCGCCTGCGCTCTGGTGTTGACGAATACCAAGGTCGTTTGCTGCCCACGGATGGCATCGTAAATATCCGCCATAGCATGCAGTGTCATGTGACCCGACCATGGCACCCGGGCGGAAGCGGCCATGACCTTGATCTCGGGCCTGGGACCGGGACCGCCATCGACCACCGCCACCGGCCCGGCGCAGTCAAGGAACCGCGCCATCCGTGCAGGCGCCGCCACCGTCGCCGACAGGCCTACCTGCCGGGCGGCGGGCGCCATGCTAGCCAGCCGCGCCAAACCCAAGGCCAGCAGATCACCGCGTTTATTGGCGACAAGGGCATGCAGTTCGTCGATCACCACATAGCGCAGCCGGGAAAAATACTTCGCCGCGTCCCGATACGATAGCAACAAGGCAAGTTGCTCCGGCGTGGTTAGAAGCATGTGCGGTGGGTTGCGCCGTTGTCTTTGCCGCCTGGATTGTGGTGTATCGCCGGTCCGGCTTTCGACCCTAATCGGCACCGCCATCTCGGCTATGGGTGCTTCCAGATTACGGCGCACATCCACTGCCAACGCCTTCAGGGGTGAAAGATACAAAGTATGCAAACGGCCATTGGCTTGAGCCGTGCCATCACCCCGCATCAGCTCACATAGGCTGGGCAAAAAACCCGCCAAGGTCTTGCCGCCGCCCGTTGGCGCGGTCAACAGCACCGATTGTCCAGCCTGGGTCCACTGCAATACCGCCAATTGATAGGGCCGGGGCCGCCAACCGCGAGCGGTGAACCAGTCCGCCAAGGGGAGCGGCAAATCATCCTTTCGCGGGGTTTCATCCATGATGGGAAATATAGCCTCCCTCGGCGCAAAAATATGCTTTCGATGATCGAATTCGGTCATCGGCAAATTGTTGTGTGAGCTGCTCTCTTCCATGGATGACATCAGCGATAGCGGCGCACGTACCATCGAAACGTATCTAAAGGCGATGCAAACCGTCATCGTCCAAAAGGTCAAAGGTGCCGGACCCGAGGTCGCGAAGCAGATCGTCAAAGGATTGAACAAGGTCGTCAAAAAGTCACGGGACTAGCTCGTGGGCAAATTCGCTTTACGACCCAGTCTCGCCAAGCACCCACGCCTCGGCCATGCGGCGTAATTCCGCACGCTGGATCTTGGTGCCGTTGGCGCTTTGCGTGGTGGGGAATTCTTCCAGGGCAAAAATCCGCACCGGCGCCTTAAAGCGCGCCAGAGTATCCAGGCAGTGTTGACGCAGGACATCCTCGTCGAACGCCACGCCCTCGTTCATGATCACGAAACCAACGGCCCTGACTGTACCCTCGGCGGTGGTAATCCCAACCACCTGGCAATCGCCAACGTTGTCATGGCCGATGATATGTGCCTCGATCTCCACCGGAGAGGTCAGGAAACCGCCCAGACGCAGGACATCCCCCATGCGCTGGAGATAGAGGAAGCGGCCGTCTTCCGTAAGCTCTCCCAGATCACCGGAACGAAGAAAGCCGTCGTCGGTAAATTCCTCCGCCGTTGCCTCAGGGTTTAGATAATATTCCTTCATCAACGAGGGGCCTTTCAGCTCCAGCTCGCCGGCCCGGCCGGGGCCCAGCAATTTGCCGCTTTCGGGATCGCGCACGCGGACCTCCGCCTGGGCGCTGATCGGCCTGCCACCGCCGGCAATGCGTTCCAGTAAGGGCAGTTCTACCGGCTGTAGGGCGTAGAGAGCCTGCACCTCGCTCATCCCGTACAAACCAACCATTATGATGCCCCGCGCCTCGGCCCGCGCCGCCAGCTCCGCATAATTGGTGGCGAAGGCGGCACTGCCGACGAAACGCACATTGGGCAAGGGTTTATCCAAGGGCGAATTGTCCAAGATCGATTGGATCATATCGTCCGTGGCGTTGAAGTTGACGACGTTGTGCCGGGCCACAATCTCCACCGTTTCCAGCGGGTCGAACGAGGCGGTCAAAACCGTTGGTTGGGCCGAGGCTATGCCGGCCATGATCTGGGTATAGCCGAACACACCGCACAGCGGCATCATCTGCAACAGTGCGCCAGCGGAGGTGTTATAGCCGAAACCTTCCGCCACCTCCCTGGCATGGCGGGACAGGCTGCCCTGGGTATGCAGGACAAATTTCGGTGCATTCGTGGTGCCTGACGTGGTGAAGATATTGCAGCCCGCCGCCTCGCTGGCATGGTCGTCGGCGTAGGGCACACATTCGATCAGATCATTGTAATCCAGGCGCTGGCAATGGGACACGGCATCGGGGATGACATCAATCTTTTGGCCTTCATCATAAAGGATCAGCGTTTTCAAGGCGCCCAGGGCTGCCCCATCCGCATCCGCCAGCAGGCCGAGAAAATCAATCTCGCGGAAACCGGGCCATATGACCAGAACCTCCGCGCCGGAGCGGGAGATAATGTCCGAGACCTCCGATGAACGAAAGCGCGTATTGACCGCCACCGCGATGGCGCCCAGGCGGCAACAGCCCAGGCACAAAGCAAAGTAGGCCGGACAATTGGGAAGCCACAGGGCGACCCTGTCACCCCCGCCAATGCCCAGATCCGTCAGCAACGTAGCGGCACGGCGGCCCCTGTCATTGAGTTCAGCGAAGCTGATGGCTTGGTCATGATAGATGATCGCGGTATCCGCCCCATGCTCGGCGGCCAGCTCTTCCAGCAAGGCTGTAACGGTATCCATACGCGGCAACAACTCCTAACCAGTCTAGATTTCGCCCTTTACCTTGCGCATCAAGGTTTTTAGATCCATGGGCACGATTGTGGTTTCACCAATTCGCTGATCAATGTCCTCCGACGTCAGGCGCCAGCTATCCCCTTCGATTTCAGCAATGAAAATCTGCACGAATTTACGGTAACTACCCAGGGCAGCGGCAGCGCCTGCATGATCGGCCAGAATAGCCAGACCCAGCTGGCTGGGGCCGCTGCCCTCGTAGCCCCATTCGAAACCGGAAGCATGGAAATCACGCAGGTCCAAACGCGGGTCAAGGGTCTGGCGATCAACGCTGACCGTGACCCGTTCCCCTTCGCGAATGCCGGTATACGTTTTCATGGCGGCGATCATAGTACATTTGCCATACCGCACGCGAGCCGTCTGAATACAAGCCGCCAAAGTGGTCGACGACAGCGGCGAGCCATGGATAAGATGACAACAGATGCGTCTATAAGCACCAGTATCTTGAGGAGCCGGCAATGAGTATGGAGACGGGAAGCATTGCGGAACCAATCTGTGATGCGGTGACCTTGGATGTGGTGCTGGGCGCCCTGCGCGCCACGCAGGGTGAGATGGAGGCCTTGATCGAGCGCACGGCGATGTCGCCCTTCATCCGCGAGAAGAAGGACTTCTTCGTCGCGCTGTTTGATGCCGACGGCGACCTAATTGTTGGGGCCTATCGGCCCAGCGCTGGCGATCCGGTCCGTCCCATATTCGAGCATTACCCGGTTGAGAACATGCGGACAGGCGATCTGTACTGGTACAACGATTGTTACGGCTCCCACGGATCGGTCTCCCATTCACCTGATCAAGTGTTCCTGGCGCCGGTTTTCATCGACGGCCAATTACTTGGCTTCGTGCAAAGTTGGGCCCATTTCGCGGATATCGGCGGTATGTGGCCGGGCTCGATCTCGCCGGACTGCGTCGATATCTTTCAGGAAGGCATTATCGTTCCGCCCGTGCGTCTGGCCCGCGAGGGCGAGGTTAATGAGGATCTGCTGCGGCTCTTTTTTCGCAACTCCCGCTTTCCCGATCTGATCAAGGGCGATACCCGCGCCTGCCTCGCCGCCCTGCGCCTAGGCGAGCGCCGGCTTGTGGAACTTGCCGGGCGCTTCGGAATGGAGGTAGTCGCCGATGCCTTCCGCCAGCTTGGCGCCCGTTCCGAACGGGCGGCCAAGGCGCGGCTGCGGGCAATTATCCCGCACGGGCAGTACCGATTTTCCGACGAAATTGAAACCGACGGCCAGGGCAATGGACCTTTTCGCATAGCGATGGAACTGCGCGTCGGCGACAACGGCGTGGTTCTGGATTTCTCCGGCAGCGACGATCAAGCCCCCGGCCCGATTAATTATCTGCTCAATCCAGCCGTGCCGCGCGCCATGTTGGGCATGTATCTGTTAGCGGGCGACCGGACATTGCCCTTGAACAGTGGCGCCGGCAGGGCCGTCGACGAGGTCATCCTGCGCCAAGGCAGCCTGTTGCAACCGGACTGGCCCGCGCCCCTGGGGCAACGGGGCCTGACCATGATGCGGCTGCTTAGCGCCACCATGGGCTTGATCAATGCCGCCGGTGGATCATCCACGGCGGCCAATTGCCCCTACGTGATCTATTTCGCGCGCGGTCTGGATGCCGCCGGCGAGCCATTCCTGCTGACCGATGGTGTCGGTGTCGGCTATGGCGCGCGACCGTTCGCCGACGGCATCGACGCCGTCTATTACATCGCCCAGGAAAACTATCCCGTCGAACTGATGGAGCATACCTTTCCCGTGCGCATCCGCAGCTATGGCATTCATCGGGATTCAGGCGGTGCGGGGCGCTGGCGCGGCGGCTGCGGGGTGATACGCGAGATCGAGGTATTGGCCGAAAAGGCAACCATCGCGATCCGGGTCGATGGCGCCGAAAGCCCGGCCTGGGGGGTAGGTGGCGGCATCAACGGTGGAGCCGGCCGGGCCATCGTCAATCCGGGCCACAACAACGAAAGGCAGCTCGACCCCCTGAGTGACGGCAACGAGCTTTTCCGCGGCGATATCATGCGACTGGAAACCGGCGGCGGCGGCGGTTGGGGCCATCCCTTTGATAGAGAACCAGAACAGGTCCTGGCCGATGTGCGCGGCGGCTTTGTCAGCCAGGCCATGGCGGAACAGCAATATGGCGTCGTTTTGAGCGTCGATGGGCTGGCGGTGGAAGCCTCGGCAACCGAGACCCGGCGTCAGGACCGCCCAGACGTGGACGGCCTGTTCCATCGCGGCGGCTATCGGGACGAGCTGACGTGAGCACACCAATGGAAGCAAACACGTTGCGTTATGCCATCGCCGTCGATACGGGCGGCACCTTCACTGACGTGACACTGTTCGACCGCCAAACGGGCCGCAACTGGACCGCCAAGGCGCCATCGACACCGAGCGACCCGTCCATCGGCTTTATGGATGGTATCGCCTCGGCCCTGGAGCAGGCCGGGCTGGCGGCAGACGAATTGGCCCAGGTCTTTCACGGCACCACCGTGGCCACTAATCTGATCCTGGAGGGCAAGGGCGCCAAGGTCGCCTTGTTGATCACCGCCGGCTTCAAGCATGTGCTGGAAATTGGCCGTCAGGACATTCCTCGCAACGCAAATATGTTTGACTGGGTCAAACCAAAACGACCTGTCCCCCCTGAACAGGTTTTCGAGATACCCGAGCGTCTCGATCTTGATGGCAACGTTCTGGAGCCGCTGGACCAGGAAGCAGTGCGCCGCATTGTCCAAGATCTTCGCGCCCAAGGCATCGACGCGATAGCGGTCTGTTTTTTGCACAGTTTCACCGAACCTAAACACGAACAACAGGCGCGCGCAATTATCCTGGAAGAGCATCCGGACGCGCTGGTCTCCCTATCATCCGAGGTGCTGCGGGTGTTCCGGGAATATGAACGCAGCATGGCCACGGCGTTAAATGTTTATGTCATGCAGGCGGTGACGCAATATGTCGCCAACCTGCGGGAACGGCTGGAAGGTGTGGGCGCGGCGGCTCCGCTGTTGATCATGAAATCCAATGGTGGCGTAGTCAGCGCCGCTGAAGTCCAGCGCGTACCGGTGCATACCGCATTATCAGGTCCTGCCGCCGGTGTTGTCGGCGCAAGGTTCGTGGGCGCCACCGCCGGCTTTGACGACGTCATCGGCATCGACATCGGCGGTACTTCAGCGGATATCTGCCTGGTCAAGGATGGCCAGCATACAGTCAGCGGCAATGGCAGGGTCGGCGGCTGGCCGCTGCCTTTTCCCATGCTGGACATCCACACAGTCGGCACGGGCGGCGGCTCCATCGCCAGCGTCAGCAGTGATGGCGCCCTAACCGTGGGTCCCGCCAGCGCGGGCGCGGTGCCTGGCCCGGCGTGCTACGGACGCGGCGGCGGCGCGGCCACGGTCACGGATGCGCATCTGGTGCTGGGTCATGTGCCGCCCTATCTGCTGGGCGGCGGCATGCGGTTGGATCTGGACGCGGCACGGCAGGCCATCGACAAGCATGTGGCGCAACCATTGGGCTTGGAAATCGAGGCGGCAGCAAGAGGCATTATCGCGATTAGCAACAATGACATGGTCGGCGCGATCCGGGTGATATCCATCGAGCGTGGGCATGATCCGCGTGATTTTGCCCTGGTGGCATTCGGCGGCGCCGGTCCCCTGCATGGCGTCGCCCTGGCGGAGCTGCTGGGCACGCGCACGGTGATCGTACCGCCACATCCCGGGGTGCTGTCGGCCCTGGGCCTGCTGGTATCGCAACTGCGCACGGACTATGCCCGCACCTGCCTGCAAACCCCGCCCGATTATGACGTGGCGCAAATCGCCGCCACCTATGGTGAGCTCAAAGCCGAGGCGGAAGCCTGGTTCGAACGCGAAAACGTACCCCCTTCAGCACGCAAGGTGAGCCACCATGCCAGCCTGCGTTACCGCCATCAAGGCTTTGAGTTGCGATTGCCCTGGGCGAGTGACGATTTTAGCCCCGATGCCACGTTGGAAGCTTTCCATCGGCTGCATGAACAGCTCTATACCTTTGCCCAGCGCGACACGGCGGTGGAGATCGTCACCCTACACGTGGTCGCGGAAGGCCACTTCGATCGGATCGAGCCTTCCGTTTGGCCATCGGGCAGATCGGTGGCGGACACCGTGATTGATCATCTGCCAGTCAGCTTCGATGCTGGACGCCGGACCGTCCCGGTCTACGACCGCATGAAATTAGGCGCGGGAACAGATTTTGCCGGACCCGCACTAATCGTCCAGCTGGATACGACAACCCTGATACCCGAGGGCCACCGTGTCAGCTGTGACCATTTTGGCAATCTCATCATTGCCGCTCGTTAGTTGGATTAGCTTCCCTCACCACGCCGCTTGAAGCAGGTGCAGGGCGCCAGCGATTTGGGCCTCAGCCGAACGCGCGCCAGAGTTGGCGTTGAAATTCTTGACCGTTTCCCCGGCAATAGCCGCCAGCCCGTCCCTTGGAATATCTAATTGGCGTAACCGTATGGGCATGCCGGCACGGCTATAGCCCGCCTCCAGCACATCGGCTACGGCCAACGCGGCCTCCTTACCGTCCATATCATCGCGCCAGACACCAAGGGCTTCGGCTACCCGCCGCGCCGCCGCCAAGTCAACCGTTTCCGCCAGGCGCATAGCGGGGGCATGCACGACGGAGGTCGCCTCACCCTGCCCGACATGGGGATAGATGATGTGCAGAGCGGTCGAGACCGCATAGTTGCCCGAGAATGAACCGCCGCGAAACCTTGGCGCCCCATCGTCCTCGGCTCGGTTTTGCAGAAACGCCGCGACCGCCAGGTCAATGCGCGGGGCGGGGTTGTCGAGCTCGTCCATCAGGCGAACATAGGCATTGTGGGCCAGGTGAAAAGCGTGCCCTTGATCGCCATCCGACAAAGGGTTGGTGCCAAGCTGCGACAGCGCACCGATAAGCCCGGCGAATACCGTAGTCGCGGTGGAGCGGATCAACTCCGGTGGCGCGCTTAGTAACGCGGCATCATCAAGAAAAATGGCCTGGGGCCGCGTCTTGGGGTCGAAATATTCCATCCGGTGGTCCAAGTCGGAATTTTTCAGGCCCGTTCCGGCACGGTTCATGGCAGAGGTTGGCGTGGTTGGGATATTAATGATCGGTGGCTTCGGCGCCATCAGCCGTGGACTATATGCCGGCTTGCCCTCAGGATATTGCGTCATGAGCTCGAACGGATCACCGTTCTCGGCCATGAAAATCGCCATCGCCCTGACGGCGACAATAACGCTGCCGCCGCCCACCGCGATGAGTAGATCCGCCTCAGCACCAGTCGCGGCATCGGTCGCAGCGTGCACCGAGCTATATGTGGAATCTTTCTCGATACCGTCGAATACGCCGGCATATTGATCCCCCAACGCGGCTTCGATGCGCCGCACGGTATCGGTCCGCTGACTAACGGATGGCGAGCAGACAACAAAGGCCCGCTTTGCACCCGCGCGGGCAACAGCTGCCTTCAGATTGCTCTCGATGGCATACGCGCCGCAGAACAAGCGCCACGAATAGCCGGCCGCCTTGAACGCCCCCGATGCCATGCTAGGCATATTCCTTCAGGGTACGCCGGGCGACGACCATGCGGTGCACCTCCGTCGGGCCCTCGTAGACCCGCGTAAGGCGCAAACGCTGGGACATGATGGCAAACGGCAACTCGCGGGACATGCCCATGGCGCCAAAGCTTTGCATGGCGTTATCCAGAACCTCGGTGGCCATCTCCGTGGCGAAGACTTTGATCATCGAGGCGGCAGTACGGATATCCTCGCCGCGCTCCTGCTGGACGGCGGCGTCCATGACCATCAGGCGGGTGGCGTGGATCTTGGTGGCGGCATCGGCGATCCACCACTGAATGGCCTGGCGATCGGAAAGTTTTACACCGAAAGTTTCGCGCTGCTGGGTATGTTCGCACATCATTTTCAATGCCCGGCCGGCCATACCCACGCACATGGCGCCCATTTCCAAGCGGCGTACTGTCAGGCGTTTTTGCATGGGCGCGAAACCCTGGCCGACCTCGCCCAATACCTGGCTGTCCTTCAGGCGCAGGTCTTCCATGATCAATTCATAGGTGCGCGCACCACCCAGCATGGGGATTTCCCGCTCGATGATAAAGCCGGGCGTGCCCTTATCGACGATAAAAGCGGTGATGCCGCCGCGCGCGCCTTTACCAGGATCAGTCACCGCCATCAATATAATAAAATCCGATTTCGGTACGTTCGAGACCCAGATTTTGCGCCCATTGATAACCCATTCGTCACCCTCGCGGACGGCGGCGGTCTTCATGTCCGCCGGATCACCGCCCGCGCCCGGTTCGGAAATGGCGATGCAGGACTTCATCTCGCCCTGAGCATAGGGTTGCATGTACTTAATCTTCTGTTCCTGCGAGGCCACGGCCTGGAGCATATGCAGGTTGGGGGAGTCGGGGGGAAAGATGAACGGCGTCACCGTTCTTTTCAACTTTTCCTGGATCGCCAGCATCACCGGCGTCGGCAGATTGGCACCACCAAATTCCTCCGGCGCATCAAGGGCCCACAGGCCCAGCTCCTTGCACTGGGCCAGCAGCGGCGCTTCCTCTTCTTCGGTCAGCGAATGGGGCTGCCCCGCCGCTTCCCGTTCCATGACCGCCTTTTCCAGGGGCATCAATTCATTTTTGACGAATTTCTCGACTAGCTTGATGATCATCCGCTCTTCATCGGCGAATTGAAATGTCATAGCGATGTATCCTTTTAGCTTTGACAGGGCCTCCCTTTATACGGGCACCTCGATCCGTCCTTCCATATAAAAAGCACAGCACCCAGTCAGGATGACCCGATCACCTTCCAACCGGCAGCCAACATCGCCACCACGGGCCGAGATCTGCCGCGCCACCAATTCGCTTTTTTCCAGACATCCGGCCCAGTAAGGCGCCAGGGTGCAATGAGCCGATCCGGTAACCGGGTCTTCGTCGATACCCGACATCGGTGCGAAGAAACGTGAGACGAAATCGACCTTGTCCCCGGGTGCCGTGGCAATCACGTTGGCGCCCAGGGCCGAGATGGCTGGCGTCAGGGCGGCAACCTGCGCCTCACTCTCGAACACCAGCAAAACATAGGGCGCACCATGCATTTCACTGATCGGCAGGCAATCTTGCGGCGTGGCACCCATGGCGGAAAGCAATGCCGGATCGGGCGCCATCGGTGCGCCGGGCGCCAGAACGGGAAAATCCATGGCTAGACGGTCACCGGCCCGCCACACCTGAAGGGTGCCGGAACGGGTTTCAAAACCAACCCTGTCCCGCTCGGGTGACAGCCGGTTCAGGATCAAATGACCCGTGGCCAGAGTGGCATGGCCACATAAATCTACCTCGATCGCCGGAGTAAACCAACGCAGATGAAAGTCATCGCCTTTTGCCACAATGAAGGCTGTCTCGGAGAGATTGTTCTCCATGGCGATAGCCTGCAAAATATCGTCCGCCAGCCAGGCATCCAGCGGGCAGACCGCCGCCGGATTGCCGTAAAACGGGACGTCTGTGAAAGCATCAATCTGATAAATAGGTATCTGCACGATATTACCTTTCTTTCAAGCATTTCAGGCTAGCGCCACCAGAACGGTTTGCCGCATTCCCATGTCACCTGCTCGCGGAGCCGGCCAAGATCATTGAGCATACGGTTGTCCAGGGTGGCCAAGTGACGGCGCTGCCGATACCTATCAGACCACGAATTCAAGACGGACATACAGCCGGCGAAACTAATCGGGACGGTAAAGCCATGCCTTATTGAACCCCATGATTTTGATATTGACACCATGACAATTTATCAGCCAGATATTTCCGGACGCACCGGACCCAAGTACCGCGCCATCGCCCAGGCCATTGGCGACGACGTCGCCCTGGGGCATCTGTCGCCGGGCATACGCTTTATCTAACGTCCGCCTCGAAATGCCTGGCACCAGGCCTGCGGGTGTCCTGGGTCAGTGGGCCGCGAAGACATCTGTCGCGCCTTGCTGAGGCCGCCCGCATTGTTACGGTCACCCAGCCGGCCCTGACCGGCGCCCTGGTCACGCAATGGATCAACGATAGCCGGGCGGAAGAATTGTTGCACTGGCGGCGCCGGGAAACCGCAGCACGGTACGAAATCGCGGCGAAACATTTGGCTGGCTTAAATTCGCGTGGACACAAGGCGCCCTTCACATCTGGCTGACCCTGGCGGCGCCCTGGCGGGCCGATAATTTCACCGCCGCCGCGCGTCAGTCCGGCATCGCTATTTCACCCTTGGCCCCCTTTGCCGTGACCGCCGACGACGCGGAACAGACCGTCCGCATTACCCTCAGCCAGCCGCTTCGCCGCGCCACCCTGACCAGGGCTCTGTCGCGCCTGCGCTATATTCTGGAATGCTACCCCAACCGGCCCCGGGCGATTATTTAGAGCATGCCGCGGCATGCTCTAGAATCTATTCCACGATGATCCGGGCGTTGATGCCGTTGGACAGGATTTGTTGCAGAACGTTGTCCGCCGCCTCAACGGAAGAGATCGGGCCCATGCGGACGCGGAACATCTCCTGTCCCTTGATGAAGACGTTGATAATGGAGGAAGGGCCAATATAGGCTAGGCGGGCCCGCAGCTTGTTGGCATTCTCCGCCTGAGAAAAGGCGCCGGCCTGGATAAAGATAGACGATGGCCCAACCGGTTGCTGCGTCACCTGGACAGCGCCCTGCCCAGCCGCACCAATGGGGCCGGCATTGGCGATGCGTACGGGCGCGGCGTTACCCGGTTTCGTTGCCTGGACCGACTTCGTACCGGGCGGTGGCGCCAATGTTTGCGTGGTGACATCGCCCCTGGGCAGGGCCGGCAGGGCATTCTTCTGTTCCACCGGGGTGGCGACACGTTTCGCTATTCTTTGCGCCCCACCTTGATCAAGCACGGTCACGCGCACCTTAGCAGTGCCCCGCTTTTGAAAGCCCAACAGTTGCGCGGCGCGGCGGGAAACATCAATGATCCGGCCATTGATGAAGGGGCCCCGGTCATTGACACGCAGCACCATCGAACGGCCATTACCCAAATTTGTCACCCGCACCCGTACCGGCATGGGCAGCGTCTTGTGCGCCGCCGTCAGGGCGTTCATGTCGTAGATTTCACCATTCGCCGTGCGACGGCCATGGAATTTCTGCCCATACCACGAGGCAATGCCCGTTCTGTCATACTGAGCGTCCTCCCTGGGATAGTACCAGACCCCCTTGATCTCGTAAGGCTTGCCGACTTTGTAGACGCCTGCATTCGCGCTTGGCTGCTCGGCCGTGGCGCGCTTTATCTGCTTCGCCATATGCAGGGCCAATTGGCTCTCGGCACAGGCCGCCAGGGAGAGCCCGGTGAGGGCACAGAGCAAGTACCGGTGCAAAAATCTGGCCCGCAAGGTCATTGTCCAGCGCCAATGCCGTCAGAGAGTAGACCCACGGCTAGAGCAAAGTAGGTGGAGCGGTTCCACTTCAATGTCGTACGGTAGTTATTGTAGATCATATAGGCTGGCGACCTCTTGCCCTTTTCAGGCAGCACGATAGAGGCCGAAAGCTGCCGCGTCGGCAGGTCCGTACCATCGGCCCGGCGCACGCCGAGGGCCTGCCAGCCGGCGATTGGCTTCCTGACCTTCAGATCCGCCATGGCCCGGTCGAAATTGTCAGGCAGGCGCACTTCCCGGCCCCAGGTCTGATCCGCCCGCCAGCCGGACTTGGCCAGATAGTTGGCGGCGGAGGCAAAGACATCCTCCCGCGTAGTCCAGATATCGCGCCGGCCGTCGCCGTTGTAATCGATGGCATGGGCCAGGAACGAAGACGGCATGAACTGGCACTGCCCCATGGCGCCCGCCCAGGAACCGACCATGGCGCCCGGCGAGATATGGCCCTCGTGCAGAATGCGCAAGGCGTTGTGCAACTCCTTGCGGAAATAGGCGCTGCGCCGACCATCAAAGGCCAGGGTGGCGAGCGCCGGCACAACCTTGAAGCCGCCCGTGACCCGGCCAAAATCGGTCTCAATGCCCCACAGGGCGACGATGAAACGGGGCTGCACGCCGATTTTTGCGCCGACCTCTTGCAGCAGGGCTCGGTTCTCAGCCAGCTTGCGCCGGCCTTTCTTGATGCGCGACATGGGAACGACGCGGTCCCGGTATTGCATAAAGGTCAGGGTAAATTCTGGCTGCTTGCGGTCCAGTTCAACCACCCTGGGGATCAGAGAAATCCCGTTCAGGGCGCCATCCAAGGTCGCTGCAGAAATGCCTCGTCCCTCCGCCTCGGCACGGAATTCCTGCAACCAGGTCTGAAACTCATCCGCCGCCGCCGCTCCCGTCCAAAGAAACAGAGCAGAGACGAGCACCACGAAACGAGCCAACATCGGCACAAATACCCCCGACTTCAAAGCAATCGCATGCAAATTCGCCAACAAATTCTCTGGCCCGCTTGTGCCATGACGGCGGCGGCGCGGCAAGCGGCCACGCGGCGCCAAGTCAGCTACGGCTGCCCTTCTCAGCAACGGCGGCAAAATCATCGATACCGATGGCGGCGCGAAAGTCGGCTGTGTCCGCCGCCTTCTCCTCTTCCAGGGGGATACCGGTCGAATCGGCGACCCTGTCAATAGCATTGAACAACGCCGCCACGGCCGCCGTATCGGTCAGCGCCGCGCCGCCCATGGCCTCGGCAATGGCCTCGCGTGCCGCCGCCAGCTCCGCCACGTCATCGCCCAGCACAGCCGTCGCGAAACGGAGCAGCATGGCGCCATTGTCGACGCCGCCGTCATCATCCGCACCCGCGCCCGTGACAACCGAGAGATCGTAATCGCTACCGTCATTTTCGCCGCTCTCACGGAGCAGAACCGTATGTGACGTCGTTCAATAAACGCACTGATTAAGAGCCGAGACCCGGCCCGCCACCAGCTCGATTTGAGCATGGTTGATGGCGCGGTATTCATTGTCCCAATCCATCATCGCCCACGGCGGCAAATACTGGTTCATCACCAAATCGAAGAAGCCTTTTACGGCGGAAGGCACCAGGCTCATGGCCTGATAAATATGCGCCGCCGTCGGCCGGCCAGCATACAGATCCTCATCCAACGTGCCGATGGCATCCCGCGGCGCCAGGGTATGCACCCAGGCCAGGTTCCGCGTCGCCGCTGGACGGTGCCGCGTGGGCTCTCCCGGTTGCGCCTCTGGCAGGGGCCAAGGATCCAGGCCAAGACCTTTGGTGAAGGTATCGATGGCGACAACATTGGCAATGACACCCACGGTCTCCACATAGCGATCCTCTACCATGCCTGCCTCCAACAGACCTAGGAACCAGGCGCGGCTAAGACGGCCCGGATCGGTGCGGATACGGTGGATCTGCTCCACTTCCAGCGCAGACAGCTGGCTCAAAGTATCGTGGCTACCCCGCACCGCCTCGGGCGAGAGGGCATCCTTGCGCTCCCAGCATAATTGGCAATCCTGGGCATGCCGAGCCTCCGCCGCGATGGCGAGACGCTCCGCCCCGCTCAGCCAGGTGCCTGGCTGGGCCAATTTTTCCCAGGTTCGGGCCTGGGCGGCGGTGATATCCTCACGCACCGGCCAGGGTAGATCCTGATAGACGATTTCGGTCATCTGTTCCCCATTTCCTGACAGTCACCAGAGCACACTTGCATTCCAGGGCGGATGGGTCAAATCTATGGTAGGTCGAAATTTCGGCCAAGAATCATGGAGGAGAGAACAATGACACTTGTCTTGAGCAGCAAAAGCTTCAACGACGGCGACTATCTCGGCAACGACCATATTCTGTCCGAGGCCTTCGGCTTCGGCTGCGCCGGCGGCAATCAATCGCCACAACTATCCTGGTCTGGCGCGCCCGAGGGCACCAAAAGTTTCGCCCTGACCTGCTTTGACCCCGACGCGCCGACAGGCAGCGGTTTTTGGCATTGGGTTGCGGTCAATATCCCCGCCAATGTCACGGAACTGGCGCTGGGCGCGGGCAGCGGCGGCGGCATGCCCGATGGCAGCCTACAGACGCGGACCGATTTCGGCGCACCGGGCTATGGCGGCCCCTGCCCGCCCGAAGACGATCACCCGCACCGCTATCTGTTCAGCCTGCATGCTGTCGGCCTGGACGCCCTGCCAGTGGAAGCGGACACTTCCGCCGCCGTGGTTGGTTTCATGCTGCACTTCAACACCATCGAAAAGGCGGCGTTGATGGGTCTATACAAACGCTAGAAGATCCGCTCCAGGCGGCGTGGATTTGGCCTGAAGTGAAATCGAGAATGGCGCGGCCATCACTATCGTAAATGTAAGAGCCCTTGGCCCGGCTGATGCACGGTTCGGCGAAATTCCCACCATAGCGGAAGATTCTGCTAGCCGAGGATTTACTCATGTCGCATCCTCCGTGACAGATCGCTCGACGGCATAAAGTGATAATTCGAAGGTCTCGCGCCGGGCTATCGACCAGCGCTGGATCGTCTCCACGTAAGTCATACCGCAATATTCCATGACCCGCCAGGATGGCTCGTTGTCGGGCCTGCAGGCCGCGACCACGCGGCGCATCTCAAGGGCATCGAAGGCCAGTGCGATCATCACAGCGGCGGCCTCACGGGCATAGCCCTGGCCCTGATAAGGCCGGCCCACCCAATAGCCGATTTCGCCTTCGTCGGACCCATTGCAGGTCAAGGAAATGATGCCGGCCAGGTCTCCGCTGGTCCGTGCCACCAGGGCAAAGAAAAAGCGCCGCTGCGATGACATTTCGCCCTGGGCCCAAGCGATGAAATCGCGAGCCATGGTGCGGTCATAGGGGTGCGGGATATCCAGGGTCCAGCGCGCCACTTCCCAATCACCGGCGAGCTCCGCCACCTTTGGCGCATCGGTCAGTTCAAGCGGACGCAGGACCAGCTGCTCGCTCCGTAACGGTGGGCGAAATAGCAATTGTTGAGAGCGCGGCAGCGACATCGCCTATCTCTACAATAAATCGCGCAACATGGCGACCAGAGGCCGGTCGGCGGGGGGCATGGGCAGATCCCCCATACGCATGGGATGCAGCCACTTCACCGCTTGTCCTTCGGTTGGCCGCACGGTGCCCTGCCAGACTCGGCAGACGAACAATGGCATCAGCAATTGAAAATCCTCGTAGGCGTGAGAGGCAAAAGTAAAGGGTGCGAGGCAAGACTGGGTAACGTCGATATCGAGCTCTTCCTTCAACTCCCGGATCAGGCATTGCTCCAGGGTTTCATCCCCTTCCACCTTGCCGCCGGGAAATTCCCACAGGCCCGCCATGGATTTGCCCTCGGGCCGTTTCTGGACCAGTACCCGACCCTCAATATCCACCAACGCCGCTGCAGAAACCAGCAGCATTAGGAACGATAGTCAGCGTTGATAGCGATATAACCATGTGTCAGATCGCAGGTCCAGACGGCGGCCTTGCCCCGCCCAACGCCCACGTCCACGGCGATATCAATCATCCGCCCCCTCATGTGTGGCACCACCTGTTCCTCCTGGTAGTCAGGGTGCGGATGGCCGGCCTCGGCAATCACCACGCCGCCGATGGTGATTGAAAGACGGTCACGGTCGGCCTTTTCCCCGGCCCGGCCCACGGCCATGATAATGCGTCCCCAATTGGCATCCTCGCCGGCAATGGCGGTCTTGACCAGGGGTGAATTGGCAATGGTCATGGCGATCCCGCGTGCCGCCTTGGCCGATGCCGCGCCGGAGACCGAAATGGTAATGAATTTCGAAGCCCCCTCGCCATCGCCAACGATCTGTTTCGCCAAATCTTGCATGACCGACAGCAGCGCCGCCTTGAACGATGCCAAGCGCTTGTCTCCGACTTCGGTAATCCTGGCGTGTTTCGGCCCCTGTCCCGTCGCCGCCAGCAAGACAGAGTCCGAGGTCGAAGTATCGCCGTCCACGGTAATGCAATTGAACGACCGGCTGTTGGCCCAGCGCAGCAGGCTGCCCAATACCTTGGCGGGCAATTTCGCGTCAGTAAAAATAAAACCCAGCATGGTCGCCATATCGGGGGCGATCATACCGCTACCCTTGGCGATGCCGGCGATTTGCACCACCCGGCCGTCAATCTCCGCCGTGGCGGAAGCACCCTTAGGATAGGTATCCGTGGTGCAAATCGCGGAGGCGGCCGAACGCCAACCATTCGCCTGTATCTTACCGTGCAGACGCGGCACCGCCTTGACCAGCCTATCCACCGATAACGTTTGGCCAATCACGCCAGTGGAGGCGACCATCACCTCCGTCGGTTTGCAGCCCACCGCTTTGGCCACCGCGCGGGCGGTGGCGGCCACATCATACAGGCCCTGACGGCCGGTAAACACGTTGGCATTGCCCGCGTTGATCACCACGGCCCGCGCCTTACCCTTGCCGATATGCTCGCGGCACCACAGCACCGGAGCGCCGGGCATGGTTGAGCGGGTGAAAACGCCGGCAACAGTACTGCCCGGCGCCAGCTCCATCAAGGTCAAGTCAGCGCGGCGGCGATAGCGCTCACCCGCCGCCAAAGAGCCAAGGCGCAGCCCGGCAATACTGGGCAGTTTCGGGAAACGGGCCGGGGCGAAAGGCGAAACATCCATGGCGGATAGTGTCCTAACTAAGGAATACGGCCTCTATTTATCCTGTGGGCCGATGGCGGGCGGCGTACCGGGGCTGCCGTCTAGTTTATAAAATTTGATCTTGGCAGCCTTGGCCAAATCGCCTAACAGCTCCTCGGCGACTTCCTGGGCCATGGCCTGGCGTAGCTCCGGCGCGCGTCTGGCGAAAGACGGCCCCTTGCCCTGCCGCCGATCGACCAGCTTTATGACATGCCAGCCAAAGCTGGTCTTCACCGGGGCCGAGATTTCGCCCGCCTTCAGGGCAAGAGCAGCATTGGCGAACTCCGGAACCATTTTATCCTTGGTGAAATAGCCCAGGTCACCGCCTTTGGCGCCGCTCGGACCTTTTGATTTTTCCTTGGCGAGGGCGGCGAAATCACCCCCTTTGTTCAGCGCGGCAACGATGGCGTCAGCTTCTTCCTGGGTTTCCACCAGAATGTGGCTGGCGCGCACTTCATCAGCACCCTTCACATGCACCTTTTCAGCCTCATAGCGGGCCCGCAGGTTTGCTTCCGTGGCCGTGGCATTGATCCGCCTGGTCAGGTATGTCTGCTCCAGAATGCGACTGCGTGCCTGGGCGATCTGGCTGATCACTGAGGGGTCATCACCCAGCTTTTCCGCTTCTGCCGCCAGTAACACCAGGCGCCGTTCCACTAATTGTTGCACCAGTGGCTTGTAAACCTTTTCAAGGGCTAGGCCGCGATATTGCTGGGGCAGGTTCTGATGCGCGATCCGCACGTCCCGGAATAGGATCTTGCTGCCCTTGACCACGGCCACAACCCGGCCATCGGCGATGGTGTTCTTTTGGGACTCTGCCGAGTTCTTACTCTGGGCCTGGACTGGCGAATATTGCAGCATGGCCGTCACAGCCAAGCAGGCGCCCAACAGCACAATGGAGTTTTTGCTCATGATAGGGAGGCTTTCTTTTGCGGTTTATTCTCAACGTGAACGCTCATCTAAACGCACTGGACGCTTAATGCGTGGCCAATATCGATTATTGGGCCCTTACACACAAGACGTTAAGACGATTTCTCACAAACTGTTGTTATAACCGCCACGCTGCCAGTCGCAGCAGGGTCGGTTCAGCGCCTGTGTTTAGCCTCCACATTCGTTGACAGGGCGCCAAGTGGCCCTTATGTCTCACTGGTTGCGCCCCGGCGTGCCCCATCAGGCGGCGGAGGGCGATGCCCACGACTATTGTTATTGAAGTTAATGGTGTTTTTAGGGATTTTTGATGGCTATTCTCGCCAGTATTGCCAAGCGCCTATTCGGCTCGTCCAATGACCGCGTCCTGAAACAGTTCCAGCAACCGGTCCGCACGATCAATGAGCTAGAGGCCAGTTTTGACGCCCTGTCGGACGACGAATTGCGCGGCAAGACCGATGAATTCCGCCAACGCGTCGCAGCTGGCGAAAGCTTAGACAAACTATTGCCGGAGGCCTTCGCCGCCGTGCGCGAGGCAGCCAAGCGCGCCTTGGGCCAGCGTCACTTCGATGTGCAACTGATGGGCGGCATGGTGTTGCATCAAGGCATGATCGCAGAAATGCGCACCGGCGAAGGCAAGACGCTGGTCGCGACCCTGCCGGTCTATCTCAACGCCTTGGAGGGCAAGGGCGCCCATGTCGTCACCGTCAATGATTATCTGGCGCAGCGGGACGCCAACTGGATGGGCGTAGTCTATGCCCAGCTGGGGCTGACGACGGGCTGCATCGTCCATGGCCTGGATGATGACGAGCGCCGCGCCGCCTATGCCTGCGATGTCACCTATGGCACAAACAATGAATTCGGCTTTGACTATCTGCGCGACAATATGAAGTTCGAGCGCCCTACCATGGTGCAGCGGCCGTTCAATTTTGCCATAGTCGATGAAGTGGACTCGATCCTGGTTGACGAGGCCCGGACGCCGTTGATTATCTCCGGGCAGGCCGAAGACTCGTCCGGGCTGTATCAAACCATCGACACGCTGATGCCGCGGCTGGAGGAAGGCGACTACGAAAAGGACGAAAAGGCCCGTACGGTCAACTTCACCGAGGACGGCGCCGAAACAATCGAAGGCCTGTTGCGCGAGGTCAATCTGTTGAGGGGGGAAACCCTTTACGACATGGAAAACGTCACCGTCGTGCATCACATCAACCAAGCTCTGCGGGCCCACCAGATGTTCCAGCGCGACGTGGACTACATGGTCAAGGACGGCAAGATCGTCATCATTGACGAATTCACCGGCCGGGCCATGGAAGGCCGGCGCTATTCCGAAGGCTTGCATCAGGCCCTAGAAGCTAAGGAAGCGGTCGAGGTGCAACCCGAGAACCAGACCCTGGCATCAATCACCTTCCAGAACTATTTCCGCCTCTATCCCACCCTGGCCGGCATGACCGGCACGGCAATGACGGAAGCGGGCGAATTTCTCGAGATCTACAAGCTGGCCGTTGTCGATGTTCCCACTCACCTGGACATGGTCCGCGATGACATGGATGACGAGGTCTACCGTACAGAAGAGGAGAAATTCGCCGCCATTATCGAGTTGATAGGTGAATGCCAGAAAACCGGCCAGCCGGCCCTGATCGGCACCGTGTCGATTGAGAAATCGGAACTGCTATCGGATCTGCTGAGTAAGAAAAAGATCAAGCACAATGTCTTGAACGCCCGCCATCACGAGCAGGAGGCCCATATTATCGGTCAGGCGGGCCGCATGGGCGCGATCACCATCGCCACCAACATGGCGGGCCGGGGCACCGATATTCAGCTCGGCGGCAATCTGGAAATGCGCCTGGCACAAGAAACTACCGACGCGCAGGGTAATGTGGACGCTGGCAAGGCCGAAAAGATCGAGGCCGAGATCGAGGCGGAAAAAGCCAAGGTGCTGGCCGCCGGCGGCCTGTTTATTATGGGCACGGAACGGCACGAAAGCCGGCGGATCGACAATCAATTGCGTGGCCGTTCGGGCCGGCAGGGTGATCCCGGCGCCTCGAAATTCTTCCTCTCTTTGGAAGACGATCTGATGCGTATTTTTGGCTCAGAGCGGATGGACGGAATGCTGCGCAAACTGGGCCTGGAGGAAGGTGAGGCGATCATCCACCCTTGGGTCAACAAGGCTCTGGAGAAAGCCCAGGAAAAGGTCGAGGCGCGAAATTTCGATCTGCGTAAAAACCTGCTGAAATACGACGACGTCATGAACGACCAGCGCAAGGTGATCTACGAACAGCGCTTGGAATTGATGGATGCCGAGGACGTGGCGGAAACCGTGGCGGACATGCGCCGGGAAGTGGTCGACGATCTGGTGGCTCACCATATTCCGGAAAAAGCATATGCCGAGCAATGGAACGCCGAAGGCCTTGCGGCAGAGACCAAGGAGGTCTTTGGTCTGGATCTACCAATCGCGGAATGGTGCGCCGAGGAAGGCATCGCGGACGAGGAAATTCGCAAACGCATCGCTGGTGCGGCGGACCGACGGATGGCCGAAAAAGTCGCAAACTATGGCCCAGATGTGATGCGCATGGTGGAAAAGGGTTTGTTGCTGCAATTATTGGATCAAACCTGGAAAGAGCATCTGCTGACCCTGGATCATCTACGCGGCGGTATCGGGCTGCGCGCCTACGGCCAGCGTGATCCGCTGAATGAATACAAGACGGAAGCCTTCACCCTGTTCCAAACCATGTTGGACGAGTTGCGCCAGACCACGACCAAGGTGCTGGCCCATATTGAGCTGCAAACAGATCAGGGCAATACCTATATTACAGCCCAGCACCCCGACCCCATGATGATGGAGGAAGAACATCTTGATCCCGTGAGCGGCATCAACGAGATGGCGGAGGAAGAGATGGTCAGAGCCGGCGGCGGTGGCCTAAACGGCGCCAGTGCCCAGCAGCCGGCCCGCAGCCGGCAGGCCGCGCAAACACCGGACCCCGACGATCCCAACACCTGGGGCAAGATTCCCCGCAACGCCCCCTGCCCCTGCGGCACCGGAAAGAAATACAAGCACTGCCACGGAAATTAAGGCGCCAGCGGGCGCGGCATCTTGAGTGGTTTAGGCAGGGTCGAACCCACTTACCTCGTGATGTTTGTTAGCTGTGCAGATAGGCTTCCATCACCGGCCAGCCATCGCGAACGGCACCACACGTGTACAGATCATCGAATTCGGCGGCAGTATAACCGGCTTCTGCCAGCACTTCCCGGTTATGGGCGCCGGGCCATGGCGCCGGCCACAACTAGCGCATCAGCGTGACGATACGCTTGCCCCGATCGAGCAACGGATCAACGGCATGGAGACTACGGTCAGGCCGCCGCTCATCAATTGCGTCCGCGCCTTAATCCGCCAGCAGCATTGCCGCCTGCCACCCGGCTAAGGCACCGCCAATGGTGATAACGCAGACGCCGCCGAGCGGCTTCTTATCCGTCATACGAACAGACTCCCTTACCCCGTCTTCATGTCCACAATCTGTTGATATAGGGCCGCCGGGCAATCGATGCCCTCCTCATGCGAGCGGGCACGGGCAACATAGCGTCTGTCGCCAGGAATGCGTGTGCCTTCCTGGGCCAGGATGCTGTCGAACAGGCCCTCGATGCGTCCAAGAAAGGCATCGTGATAGCCAGCCGGATCAATCAAGATTATAACCTCGCCGGCATGGGCGGGCCCGCTGTCAGCGGCGCCATGGTCCACGGCCCGCTTTTCGGCCTCAAAACAGAAAGCGCCCCCCGTCAGGCCAGCCGCCATCAACTCCACCATGATGATGAGGGCATTGCCCTTATGGCCGCCAAACGGCAATTGCACGCCTTCCAGGGCCGCCTTGGGATTGGTGGTTGCCTTGCCGTCCTTGTCCAACGCCCAGCCTTCGGGAATGGCGTGGCCTCTGCGGGCTGCGACCTGGATCTCGCCGCGCGCCGACGCACTGGTCGCGAAATCAAAACCCATAGGCGACTTGCCTTGACGCGGGCAGGCAAAGGCGAACGGATCGGTACCGAATAGTGCCTTGTTCCCACCCCAGGGCGCCACGTACGAACGCGTCGTGGACATCGCTATGGCGATCAAGCCGGCGGCGGCGAATTGCTCCACATCCCACCAGAGCGCATTCAGGTTGCCGCTGTTGCGCAAGCCCAAGGCCGCGATGCCTTGTGCTTTGGCTTTTTCGACCGCCAACGCCCTGCCCGCGACAATAGCGGGAGGCGAAAACCCGTTTTTGGCATCGACGGCGGCTAGGCCGGGCGCGGCGTCGGACACCTCCGGTTCCGCCTTGCCATCGACTCGGCCGTTAGTGACGCAGGAAACATATCCGGGCACCCGAAACAGCCCGTGCGAGTGCGTACCATCAGCCTCTGCCGCGGTCACCACGCCGGCGACAATCTCGGCATTCGCTGGCGATAGGCCATTGGCGGTAAAAACCTCCGTCGCCAGTGATCGAACTTCATCCAGGGTCATCCGCACTGTATCAGCCATTCCGTAATCCTTTCCATGAGCACCGCATCCAATTATTATTATCCAGACTATCAGGATTGCCAGCATTACGCGCGCTATCGGTAGCCTCGATAGCATGACCCTCTGCTAAGCACCGAGACTCCGAATTAGCAGAATCAGAAGCATCAACGGTCGCTCCAAAGACATCTTCTAAGCCGGTTTGCCAGCCATACTATGCGAGGCTTTCCATCACTACTCTCTCTTCTTCGGTGGCTTTGGGGCTATGGGTGGCGGGATGGGGTCATTAGCTTGTGGGGGGGGGCTGCGATAAAAAAGACCAGCTAGGCCAGAACGGGGGGTCCTTCACGCTAACTGGTTAGTCTGATCAGTCTGCCATAGGGAGGTCAATCGCCTACGTCCGCCAGTCTAGGCAAGACAATACCGCTAAGGATATGATATTTCGTCTCACCACAATGGCTAGATCAGGCAACCGGCCACAGCAGCCGCGAGACGCCAACAGGCTCAACTGTCGCAAATGTCTTGACGACTGATGGGTTTAATCGTCGGTCTGCCAAACAGCGTAATCTTTACCAGAATTATTAAACTCATATGCGATGAATTCCTCATCCCCAACAACCCAAGCATCATGACCTGGGGCGAAAGAGTATGCGTCTCCTGCTGTAACAGTAATTTCCGATCCGTCATCTGAGACGACATGAAGGGTCCCTTGCGCGACCATCCCTACATGGCCAGCTTGGCAGCTCTCTGTACCGACGACTGGCTTAATGCACTCTGACCATTTCCAGCCCGGCTGCGCTATGAGCTTAGTTGCCGCGACCGAACCAAAGTTTATCGTTGTGGCATAGGTTTTCTCAGGTGTTATTACTTCACCATCGTTATCAAAAGATTTCTTAGCTAGCGTAGCCATTTCTTCCTCCAGAAAATTTGAAGTTTTAACAATGCCTGAAGGAAAATCAGGCCACAAGGGCTTAAATTTTTTGGCATCGACGCTCCGGTGATCATGTTGACAAAGAAGGCCTAGTCTTCGCCCCCGCCCGCGCCGGCGTGTTGTGCGCATCCGGCTACACCCATAATACCCTGGATAACCGCGGCCAGCCCGACGCGGGCATGGCGATGATCAACAAACGGTTTCAGCCCTAGGGCCGGCCCAGCGCGTGCGCGAGGTTCTGGATCAGGCTCACGATACATAGACAACCGCTTAGCTGTTTGCTTCCAAGATCACCTGGTTGGCGGCAAAATCCGAGATATCTTCTTCCAGAAATCCTAATTCCGCCAGAATCTCCCGCCCGTTTTCGCCGATATCCGGTGCGGTCTTAGGCGCGGCACCGGCACCAATCGGCATGCGGGTTTGCAAAATAGGCTGTCCGCTGGCGTCCTCCGACGGCATTAAAACACCACGGTCGGCCACGTGCGGATCCGCGACAACGCCATCAACCGCCAGCACCGGGGCGCAGGGAACTTGGGCAGCGCGAATACGGCGAAGCGCCTCCTCGACACTCATTTCGGCCAAACGGGTTTCTAGCAGGGCGGTCAAGGCATCACGGTTGGCTACCCGGCTTGGGACATCGATGAAACGCGGGTCTTTCTGCAACTCTTCCAGCGCTAGGGCCCGGCACAGACGTTGCCAAAATTTCTGCGTTGAAGCGCCGATAAATATCTGTCCGTCTCGGCCCTGAAACACCTGATAGGGCGAAAAGGTGGCGAGCGCGGAACCCGTGCGCGGCGGCACAACCCCTGTTTGCGAATAGCGGGCAATCGATTGTGACATCCAGGAAAGCGCAGATTCGAATAGATTGAATTCCAGGCGGGCCCCCTCTCCCGTCAGATCACGCCGCCGCAACGCATCAAGAATACCAATCACTGCGTACATGCCAGTGCCCATATCGATCATCGAAGGGCCGACCCGGACCGGCGCCCGGTCGGCCTCTCCGGTTGAGGCCATGATGCCGGACATGGCCTGGGCGACGGCATCATAGCCGCGCAGTTCACGGTACGGGCCGCTCTGACCGAAGCCCGAGATGGAGCAGTAGATGATTTTCGGCATCAACGCCACAACGGCGTCATAACCATAACCCAAACGTTCCAGCGCACCAGGAGTGAAGGCCTCAAGGAAGACATCCGCCTGAGCGATCAGACGCTCCATGATCTGGCGGCTGGCCGGATTTTTCAGATCGATGCACAGGCTGCGCTTGTTCCGGTTGACCACGGACGAGGTCGCGCCGCCGTTTGCGGCGCGGAAGTGATCGCCCCCCGGCGGTTCGATCTTGATGACATCGGCGCCCAGTTCGGCCAGCAGCATTGTGGAAAATGGCCCCGAGAGGGCATGAGTCATGTCGAGAATCTTGATATCCGTTAGTGAACCCTGCATGGCTGTATTCTATCCTGATCCTACAAACTGACTTTCACCGGGATTTGAGCCGAAGTCGGGCATCAGGACAGATAGTCCGCCAGGGCGACGCGTGTTCTCTCTCGGGATTTTTCGTCGTGCGCGGAAACCTCTATGCGCAAATCCGTCGCGCCCGCCTCGGCGTATTCCGCCAACCCATCCAACACTTGTCCCCAGCTACCGATCAAGTGCAGGTCGGAGGCATCATCAAGGCCTTCATGCTTGGTAGCATTGGCATACGATGGGTTTGACTGATATTGCGCCGAGATTTCCCGCGCCAATGTCTTGGCGCCGGCAAAATCGTCGGTGACGCAGATTCGCACCAGGGCCATGATACGCGGGCTGCCGTCGCGGCCCACGGCCTTGGCGCCGGCCTGGAGGTGCGGCAGAATATGGGATGATATGGTCCGCGGCCCGCATTGCCCCAGCGTCGTGCCTGCCAGCCTGCCGCCGGCAAACCGCAACATCCTTGGGCCAAGTGCCGCCAGCAGAATGGGCGTTGCTTGCGCCTTGATCGCCAGTTTGGCATGGGCGGAAACCTGCTCACCATCCGTGGCCGCCTGCTCGTCCGCCAGCAACGGCAGCAATGCCGCCATGAACTCCCGCGTGTAGGAGAACGGCTTATCCCACGAAAGGCCTAGCGCGTCCTCGACATGGCGCTTGGAGGCAGTGCCCACGCCAAGGGTGAAGCGCCAGCCAACGGCATTCTGTGCCGTCCGCGCCAGCTGGGCGAGGCCAACCGGGTGGCGGCCATACAACGGCACCACGGACGTGCCAACTTCGCCGATGCCGGGAAAATCATTGCCAAGGCAGGCCAGCGCCACAATGGGATCAACGCCCGTGGCATGCGAAATCCAGAAGCTGTCGAAGCCCGCTTGCTCGGCAAACCGGGCCGCGGCGCGGGCTTCATCAATGGACGTCAGCGACGTACCACCAGCTGATCCCCAACGCATACCAAAACGGTCATTCGTCATGTTTCAAAGCCTTTTACAAAACCACTAATTCAGATCTGCTCTATACGGTAATCGCGTATGCCGGCTGCCGCGGATCGGCGCCAGAGCGGAAAAATCCCGTATTCGGCTGATAAAGCACGGCCTCGACCGATGCAAGACGACGTGAATATGCGGGAAATTGTTCGATTTCATGACCGAGCGTCATCAGGTCATCGAGGGTACGCGATGGAAAACGGCCCTCCAATCCCATAAGACCCGGGTAATGATTGTAGGGCGCGAATGAATTCGGAAAACTCATCGTCATGAAACGCGGCGCATCAATGGCCTCTTGTATATCCATGCCGAAGTGAAATGCATTCAGGACGACCTGCAACATCGCCTGGACCTGGGCATCGCCGCCCGGCGCTCCGAACGGCATGACCGATCCATCATCGCGCAGCAGGATTGCCGGGTTTGGCGTTAGACGCGGCCGCTTGCCCGGCGCCACGCCTGATGGATGGTTTGGATCAGGCCGTGATTGCGTGCCACGCCCGGACGGCACGATACCCAGTCCCGGCACCACCGGCGCCCGCCACGACGCATCGGACGGCGTGGCAGAAAACGCATTTCCCCAACGATCAACAACACACAGATAGGAGGTATCGGGGTCGCGCTCCCACGGCGCCTCCGATGGCGTTATGGCATCCCGTGGCATCTTGCTGTTGTGATACAGGTCGGGTGGCATATCGGACATCGCAGCCTTGGGATCGATGGCCCCAACCCGTTTCTTGATATGCTCCGCCGAAAACAGGGTGTCGAGACCGACATCGACAAAAAGCGGGTCGCCATAATGATATTCACGATCGGCGAAGGCGCCTTTCAGGATTTCCGTGATCAGATGAATATAGGCAGGTTCGTTATGTTTCAAGCCGTCCAGACCGGCCTGCTCCACCATCAGCAATGCCTGCGCCAGCATTGGGCCCTGACACCAAGGCCCGCATGTAAGGACCTGAAAATCGCGCCAACGGGTGATGACCGGATCTTCGTAGCGTGAATGAAAATTCGCCAGATCGTCGAAGGTAAGATAGCCGCCTTCCTCCCGCTGATGTTCCGCGATCCTAACGGCGATATCACCGGCGTAAAATGCCGTACGGGCCGCCGCAAGGCCGGCATCGCGGCCTTTCGTAGCGGCAGCGTGTTCCTCGTCGACCATATATTGCATCGTCGCGGCAAGGTCTGTCTGGACGAAACGCTCGTTCAGCTTCACCGCGCGGCCCTCGGGTTGAAACAATTTCACATTCGAAGGCCACTGGCGGTAATCTTCCTCGTGCTTGGCAAACTCATTGGCGAGAAATTCGCCGACGCCAAAGCCTTCTTTGGCGAAACGGATCGCAGCGGCGGCCACGTCGCCAAATGACATGGTGCCAAAATCTCGCAAGGCGGTAATCCAGGCATCGGGCGCGGCAGGCACCACTGTTCGCAGCACACCCAACGGCTGGGTGCCGTTGTATTCACGCATAAACAGGTCCTTGGGAAAACTCTTCGGCCAATGTCCAAGCCCGGCGATGGTAACGACCTTGCCCGCACCGGTTCTAATCATTATAGGCGCGACGCCGGCGAAGTTCACTTCGTCAGGGTGCAGCACAGCAAGCGCCATGCCGGCGCAACAGCCCGCATCAACCGCATTGCCGCCCGATTCCAGAATTGAGAATGCGGCGGCTGACGCCAGGTAGTGCCCCGCGGAAACAGCGTGTCTGCTGCCGTATAATGTTGGACGCATTCAATTTACTCCGGTTCTTGCCGACGCATAATCTACAATGAATATTCGAACTGGACAAAATCGGCTATAGCCAAAGGGCGCTGCGCCTTCCAACAGTGGCGAATCTGGCCTACGATTGGCTCCGGTCCATAGATTATCCGGGAAACGCCGGTTTAGATATTCATGTCAGGATTTAGTGGAAATTGTATTTCATGTCCGAACAAACCCAATCCCCGAATTCGAACCAACTGCAAATCGATCAACAGGAATTGGTTGACGGCGTGATCGAATGGATCAGCCATGAAACACCAACCTATGAAGCCGAGGCGATCAATCGTCTGGCCGACCTGATCCAGGTTCAGTTTGAAACCATCAATGCTGAAATCGAACGCCATCCTGGAGAACAGGGCTTTGGTGACACCCTATATGCCCATGTTGCCGGTCAGGATCAGGGGCCAGGAATACTGGTCCTAAGCCATATCGATACGGTCCATCCGATTGGCACCGCCATGGGTGACAACAAAATTCGGATCGAAGGCGATCTGCTTTATGGTCCCGGCGTCTACGACATGAAAGCGGGTGCCTTCATTGCACATTATGCCGCCCGTCACCTGCATCGAAGCGGGCTGAAGCCGAAACTGCCCGTCACTTTCATGTATGTGCCGGAAGAAGAAATCGGCAGCCCCTATAGCCGGCGCTTGATAGAGGCGGCGGCAGCGAAGGCAAAGTATGTTCTGGTGACGGAGCCGGCCCGCGACGGGGGCAAGCTGGTGGTCAGCCGCAAGGGCGTTGGCCGCTTCGATCTAAAAACCATTGGCCGCCCATCCCATTCCGGTTCCAAACATGAAGACGGTCGTTCTTCTGTCAAGGAAATGGCCCGCCTGATCTTGGAGATAGAGGCCATGACCGACTATGACAAGGGCGTCACCTTCAATGTTGGACAGATCAAGGGCGGCACCGCCGTCAATGTGGTGCCGCGCGAATGCAGTATCGAATTAGACATGCGTGTGGTCACGGAGGAACAAGGCGAAGACTATCTCGCCCGCGTTTTCGCGCTGCAATCTTCCGACCCGAACGTGAAACTGATCGTCGAAGGCGAGATCAACCGCCCGCCTTATGAAGCGACCGAGGCAACCATGGACCTTTTCCAGGTGGCACGGGAATGCGCCGGCGAAGGGGGCCTGGATCTACACACCACGGTCACAACGGGGGGCGGCAGCGATGGCAATTTCACCGCCGCCATGGGTATCCCGACCTTGGACGGCATGGGCGCAGATGGCGCTGGCGCGCACACGCTCGACGAATATGTTCTGATTTCATCGCTCGTCCCTCGCGCCGAAATGTGGTGGCGGCTGCTAGCGCAGCTAACTTAACGCGCTTTCGGGATACCGTGGATCATCTAGCTCCAGTGGAAACTTTCGTGGTAGCAAGCCGGACTGGAACCAATTGATGAGGCTGCGGATGGAATAGATCGGCAAGCCGGTGGCCTTGCGTATATCGGCGGCAAAGGGAACCATGTTGATGCACTCAAGGACAATCGCCCCCGTATCAGGATAGCTTTCCCGAACTTCATGGCCTGCCGCGATCAGGTCCTGTTGGCAAGCCTCGAAATCTATATCCGCTGCGTCGTTCAGGATGCTTTCACTGAAAGTCCGCCCGCCATCGGTTCCGACAATCGGAGTGTCCAGCCGCACCCCGGCCGCGGCCAGATGCGTCTCGGTCATGGCGGCCTTGGATATTGTGATGACCGTAACGTGCCGTTCCGCCGGCAGCAGGCGCTCGATCATTGGCGCCTGGATCAGCGAAGAGGCCGCGACGTCACGGGGAGTTGATGGCCCGTCAGTTTGGTTCCGAGGAGATCGGGGTGCTGGTGCCCTGGGCTCCCGACACGACCGTGGGAATGGCGACCCAGGCGGATAAGAAGAGCCTCCTGAACTTTATTAACACCCGCTTTGAAAAGGGTGAGCCCGTCACCACCAAGGGTAAACGTGACGTCAAAAAGATGGCGGTGAAGGGCATAAAGGGGATGAAGGCAAAAATGGTTCGGGATTTGGTGCGCAGTTACCGCAAGGACGGCGTCCTCGACCTAATGCGGTCGTTTTATAAGGGAGAACGGAAAAGTGGGCTGGGATTGACCGAAAAGGGCCAAAAACTGCTGAAATCTCCGGATTCTGAGGACTCCACGAAATGACCCCAAAACGCCACGAAATAGGCCGTTTACGCCACTTAGGGATTTTTACGCCAGATAGGTGCCACGAAATGACCCTGAAACGCCACGAAACAGGGCCCAAACGCCACGAAACGGGCCTAAAACGCCACGAAATGGCACGAAACAGTGCCACCAGTTCCCCCCCCATACCCCCCCCAGCAAATGCCTCGCTGGGGCGAGGCTCGGCATTTGCTCAAGAATCTAACTCTGGCTTGAGGACAAATATTGATGACTGACAACTACGATCCTATTGATCGACCGAGGCACTACTGCCATCGGGGCGGCATCGAGCCGTTTGAATTTATCCAGTCCAACGGCCTCGGCTTCGCGGCGGGCAATGTCATCAAGTACATCATCCGCTACGAGGAGAAGGGCGGGGTGGTCGATCTGGAGAAGGCACGCTGGTATCTGGACCGGCTG
>MPMA02013610.1_pt1 | contig 75608 bp, 71 predicted proteins | sample 1617361 | NCBI WGS metagenome assembly MPMA02 (sample SAMN05944807, study PRJNA350692) | marine metagenome | biome: marine; feature: ODZ; material: water; isolation source: 180 m water sample filtered on 0.2 um supor filter | place: Pacific Ocean | collected 2012-04-08 | depth 180m m | reverse complement strand
TATCTTTTCTTGTCATTCTTTACTTTCTTTAAACTTAATTGTAGTCCATTACTTAGACACAGCACTGCCCCCCTCATAAGCTTCCCGAATAATTTTCTCTCACTCTTCCTACGTTTTTGCTCTGGTCTTACAAAGTATGGCTTGCGTCTCTTCCTTTTCTTCCCTATTTTTATTCGTTTCATTTGTCACCTCCACCACGAAAGATATCACTAATATATTATTATATCAACTGTCTTTTTTATACTAAAGTATAGAATACATTCCTACCTCTTTCTCCGTGTTGTTTGATTTTGTTTTCACTTTCCAGTTCGTTTAGATACCTTCTTGCTGTTATGTTTGATACACCAAGCAATTTTGCAACATTGTCTGAAGTAACACCCTCTTTGATGTCTACTACATTACAAGCTTTTAACTCTTCCTCGTGAACAGCGTCAATATTCATAAAGTTCAAAATCCTTTCTTTTCGCTGTTCCGTTCTCTCCCTTAGCTCTTTTGTAAAAGAAAACACCAACGCCAATTACCAAAAGGATGATTAATACAGAAAATATAAGCCAAATGTTTCCATTCATTATTTTTATTATATCACATCTCTCCTAAGTTTCTTTATTTCTTGTACACTTGTTCACTCCCTCGTACTTTTTGGGAAACTTTAACACCGACTACAGCACCCTTTTTTGCTGATGAGACATTCTCGTGCTCAACTTCTATTGAGGAAAGCTTCTCTTCAAAGTCGGTGGTACCGTCCTTAAAATGAAGCACATCGCCAACTGATATGCTGTCGGAGAGTTCAATAATAGCAACGCCAATTTTTGAATAATAGTGCGTTACTTTGCCAATGAGTTTTTCTTTTGTATCAGACATATATAAACACTAATTAATAATGTCTCCATTATACTCCTATAAATCAAATGTGGAACCCCTGTTTTCAGGGGGGTTATTTTAGTATAAATAAGAAAACCCACCGAAACAGGTTTTCCTGTTTGGGTGGGTTGAATATTAAGTCATTCCTTTATCCACTTTTTCCTTTGCTTTCTTCAAAAATTCATACAACGCTTTCCCAAAATCGTCAAATTCTCCAAGACTTTTTAAACAAACTATCGGTTTAAACATTTTTTCTTCTCTTCTCTAAAATATAAATGTACTTTTGCTATGCAAAATATCACACCCGTACCATTTGTCAAGGGTTTAGTTATGTGGTATTGTCTAACAAGATATATAGTCCTTATTTCTTTCAAATAAAAGGAGTTTTAAGATGAAGAGAGTAAATAACCAAGAACCTAATATTTTTGCTAAGTGTGGTCTTCTGTTTGTTATATTTGGATTACTCTGTGCTTTCTTTTTCTGTTCTCGTAGACCCTTAGACGAAATATTGTAATTATCAAAAAGAGACCGACTTCTTGTAAGGAAGTCGGTTCTATTTTTTTATAAAATTTTTAGCCTTGTGATATTTCGCGTTCGTACTCTGGGAAATAACGCGCTATCTCCATAAGGTTAAACTGCTTCAAGATAGACTCCTTCGGCTCACGAGCAAGTAAGAACTCAAAGGACTTCTCTACAAGCTCTTCGGGCTTGGTCTTCCCGCCAGTTAGTCTTTCATAGTCTTCCCTTTTAACCTCCACCTCATAATCCATATCCTCCACACGCACAAAGAAAACCCACTTCTTCTCATCTTCTGATTTCACTTTTACTTTGACAGTCATGAGGTTATTATAGCAAGCCGTCCAGAGAGCCCATATATGAACTCATAAAGGACGGTATCACAAATATCATAGCTATAAGTGGTAGAATAAAAGCAATAACGGTAATCCAAATAATTACCAAGAAATATTTCCGTGTTTTTTCAACTGACTTATAAATAGCGTCTATTTTTTCACTTTGTTCGTTTAGCTTGTTTTGTATTTCATTTTCCATATGTTTATTTATGCTAAAATAGACTCATGAACTATATAACTATAATATTTATCGCTATCATTGGAATAATACTTGGCTATTCACTTGCAAAACGAAATAATACACCGATTTCAGAACAAAGTAAGAAGAAACAAGAGAATAAAGATAAAGTATTTGCATTCGTACAGAAAAATAGAGAAATAAAAAATTCTGACGTTGAAAGATTGCTTGGAGTATCTGATGCAACAGCAGAGCGGTATCTGAATGAACTTGAAAAAGAAGGAAAAATCACCCAACACGGCAAAATCGGTCAAAATGTATTCTATACACTAAAATAGCAACTTCCAACGAATGGCTCAGCCGGATGAGCCATTCGAAAACCTTGACAAATAGTGTATATATGTTAGTATATAGGGATAACATAAAGAATGTTATCTTATTGATCTTTTTATAACTTTTTTGACCTAAGGAGGCCGAAAATGAAACAGTCTGACATAAAAGCAATGCTGGAAGAGGCACTAGTTGACGACGATAACTTTAAGCGAGGCTGGGCGTACGCCCGAGCGATTGTCAAGCTTGGCTCTGTCGAGGAACTCAACATGGCACAAGCTATCATTGATGCCGATGACAATTTGTGTAAGAAGACCGCTGATGACGATTTCGATGACATAGAGTACGAAACTGGGCTGCGGAACAAATGGACACCTGAGCTGTCTTCGGTTGATCAAGCCCTCACTCGCTACCCTTATGTGGCGGAGCGAACAAAAGGTATCGGCTACAAGGTTGCTCTATTGGCGTTCAGTGAGTTCTGTTCGTGTGATGTAGACTACACCTGCAAGATCCTTGAAGAAGTCGTTACAAAGCTTGAGTCAGGAGTTAATGAGGTAAAGGATAATTGTGGAGATTATGCTAGCGGACGGTGGCCACAAAATCACCGACCGTCAGTCTTAGCAGCTATGGCTATATTTACACAACGTCCTTGCTGGGTCCTTAAACATCTCTTCCTGACCGAAGTTGGAAGTTCAGGAATGGAGGGACTCAGGAGAGTTTATTTCAAGCGGAGACAGACAGATCAGAAATCTGTGCCAGCCTAACATTGTTAGTAACCACTGCACTTTCCGCCACTTCAACCAACGCGCTATGTTGTCTTCTGACATATAGCGCGTTTTCTTTTTATAATCTCACTAAACTCTTGTTTCAAAAGGAGCTTAACTACAAGCTAAATTTGAACTATCATCCTGTAGATACTTTACCTCTATGGTAATAGAACAGTGCTCCACTCACTGGACGATGTTCGAGTCTGTTTGGTGAAATAAAGAAGGAATACAGAAGATTCTGTGTTTATTTTTAGCTTAACAAATAACACGTTTTTTGATATATTGTAGCCATGGAAATCAAATCTCGCTTTGAATTTTTTAGAAGAAACAACGTAACATACTTAGATAGTGCTGCAACTACACAAGTACCTGATTTAGTTATTCGGTCTGTTGAACAAACTTTACAATACAGGGGCAATCCGAGTCGTAGTGCGCATATTGTTTCCTTACGCAACGAAGAACTAATTAAAAAATCTAGGGCTAATATCGCTAAATTTATAGGCGCTCAGACAGAGGAGATCGCTTTTTTTGGTAATGCGACCGGTGCCTTGAATTTGGCCGTGGATTCTATTGCTGATTTGATTAAAAAAGATGATGAGATAATCATCTCTGTGTCCGAACATAATTCAAACATGTTACCTTATCTCAAGTTGGCAAAAAGAGGAGCAAATATTCATATAGTTGGTTTAAAGGATGGGATAATAAGTATAGATGAAATAAAAAAAACATTAAATAATAGAACAAAAATAGTAGCTATTGGACATTGTTCAAATGTTTTAGGAAATATAAATGAAGTAGAAGAAATTGGTAGAATTATTAAAGCTCATAATAAGGATATTTTATATTTTATTGATGGGACACAGGCAGTGGCACATATACCTGTAAATGTAAAAAATATTAAAGCAGACTTCTATGCCTTTTCTAGTCATAAGATGTATGGACCAGACGGAGTCGGCGTTTTGTATATTTCGAAGGGTATGCATCATCTTTTAACTCCTACTCAAGTTGGCGGAGGTACCGTAAAGAATGTCGCTATTACCTACGGAAAGAAAAAAGACATAATCTCACCAGAATATCATCAATCATTAATTACTTTAGAGGGTGGAACGCCAAATACTTCAAATATTGTTGGATTATCGAGAGCCGTAAATTTTATACGTTCAATCGGTTTTGATAGTATCAGAAGTCACGAAGTTGAATTATTGAAATATTTGGTTGCTGAATTGAAAAAAATAGAAGAGATAGTCATTTTTGATCCAGAGGATTTTAATAAGAAAATCGGACTAGTCTCTTTTGGTTTGGAAAATTATCCTGTAAAAGAATTAGGGGATTATTTAGGAAGGCAAAAAATTTATATTCGCTATGGTTCTCACTGCGCTTTTCCTTTGGCTGAAAGATTGGGGCAGGAAAGCCTTAGAATAAGTTTTGGTATCTATTCTGATTTTGAAGATGTGGATAGAATACTTGGAGAAATAAAGTTCTTTCTTGATAAGAAAAGGGGGCTGATTAAAAATCCAAACTTAGAAACTCTCAAAAATAAAATTTATTACAAGAATGTATCTATTGTTCAATCTAATGTTCAATCTAATGTTCAATCTAATAAAGGTAACATTAATATTGATTCGATATTAAATAAAATTAAGCTATCCATCTATAATAATAAAGATACCAGTGTTGTTGTTATGGGTGGTCATTTTCTCGCTATTCCTGATCTGATAAATAATAAATTTTATCCAAGTATTAAACCGCTTTTACCTCCGAATTTACATAATTTTTTAGAAGAATTTGGAATGACCTCATTCCCTCTATTTTCTTGGAAAATAGCATGCCAAACAGTATCACAATTAAAATTACAAGGTGTTAATGCCAAACTTCTTATTGTTGCTAATGACACAACAGGCATCAATGAGTTAAGACTTTCCAATGTAAACAAAACATCAAAAACAGCAGAACAATATCGGGAAGAATTGTTGCAGATATTTGTTGGTGAGAATGAATTACCATCAGAATATTTAGATATATTAAAGAAATATAAATTGAACAAAAAAGATATTCTAAAGAATAGGAAAAACTATTATATGACAGAGACAATATTACGAGCGAATTTTAAAAAATTTATTAGTGCTAACAAAGCATACTTTGATGGAGTGATAAATTATTCTGCAGAAGACGGAGAAAATATAGATTTAGCAATAAATATTTTGGACAATCAACAAATTAAGACTTGTAATTTTGAAACATTTAATTCAAAAACAGGAGGGAGATTTTGTACTGCTGAGGTTGCTGAATTGATGGCAGAATTATTTGGGAAAGCTCCAGATGTTAATTTTGATTATTTGAACGAAAAAATTAAGAAACCTCAAATAGAAGGAAAACATAAAATTTTTGTTATGTATTCACCAACTATGTGCGACAATGCGATTACTAGAGGCGGTGAATTGTATACAAAAGTATTTTTACAAGAAAAAGGACTTGGTTCTGTTAAATTCTTTAATCTTCCACTAGGCCCAAATGCCGAAAGAGATCTAGCGATTGGTACGGAAATGATATATATATCAGACAAAGACTCACTTGAGGTTTTAAATGTCCATACAGAGCCAGATTTTGCAGATTTATGGAAGATTACTGAATATAACCTTCTTTATGACAGTAATGCTTATGTGAAAGAGATGGAAAAATTATTTGAAAAAATTGGTGTTAATAAAAAATCAGAAATTTTAGATACTTGTGTTGGTCCAGGGTTTTTTGCAACAGAATTATTACAAAAAGGCTATAATCTAAAAACTGCAGATATTAGTGAGGAAACAATAAAACCGTTTTATAATGAACTAAAAGAACTCGGAATTAACCATAAAGTCACAAAATCTTCTTGGCTAGATCTCCCTAAGCATTATAATAAAAAGTCTTTCGATATCTTGTTTAATAGGGGTAATTCATTTACATACGCTGCTGGTGGCTGGAATGAAAATATTCCAATCAATAAGAAAAAATCACTAGAAGAATTTTATAAAACACTAAAAATATATTATGATCTATTGAAACCTGGAGGATATCTGTATATTGATAAATTTAGAGATTCTGAAATACCTGACAAAAAAGTAACCGCCAGATTGGAGATCAAAGAGACAGGAGAGGAGAAAGATGTAATATTTTTAGTGGAACGAAGACCAAAAGAAAATACAAGGTTTGCTCAGTTATCGTTGCGTGATGTGAATGATAATAAAGAAAAGACTATGTTAACTGGATTGGTTTATGATTTAAGCGAAGCAGAAATGGATGAATTATTAAATAAAGTTGGCTTTAAAAAAATAGAAAAACTTAACTTGAAAGAGGAGAGACATTTTGTTGTCTGGTTGGCACAAAAATAATATGGAAAAGACTGAGCCATTAAATAATATTTTAGAAATACACAATGACCCTAGTCAAGACGAAATATGGGATTTATGTGTCAGGAATTTCCTCTATGATCAAAAAAAGTATGTAGATGAGATCGTAGCTCTATTTGAAAGATTAGGTATCACTAAAGAATCAAAAATTGCCGATGTGAGTGCTGGAGGTGGTTTCCTAGCCCTTGATTTAATTGGATTTGGATATAAAGTAGATTGTTTTGATGCTTTTGCCTCCGATTTGTTTAATGAAAATGCTAAAAAACAGGGACGAGAGACAACTTGTAAAGAAATATTGTGGAAAGATATTCCAAATATTATTACATCTGAACAGTACGATTTTATTTTTTGTCGCGGCAATTCTTTTATTTTTGCTGGAGGTGGTTGGACAGAATTGACTAATTTTGATATGAAAAAAGTTCAGACCGATTATTCTAGAGTGGCTAGGATATTTGCCGATATGCTAAAAACTGGTGGACATATGTACATTGATAAATTTAAAGATAGTGAATTAGGGCATAGAGAAAAATTAGCCACGATTAAAGTTGGTAATCAAATACAGGATTTGATGTTCTCTTCTAAAAGATCTCCAGAAACTAAAACTAGACAGGTTTTTATGCAGAGAATAGTTGGAAATGAAGTGGTAAATACCGAAACAAGAATCACGTATGATTTACTCGAGAAAGAATTAGTTGAATTTTTAAAAAATGGAGGTTTCTCTAATATTGAAAAAATAACTCCCGAAATTTCAGAAGAAAAGCATTTTGATATTTGGTTAGCCAGAAAATAAAAAGTTCTCAGTCCGACGATGGGTACAAAAAATAACCTTGTAAAGTAACGTTTATTTAAAATTTGACTCCACGGGGAATCGAACCCCGATTACCAGCTTGAGAAGCTGATGTCCTAACCGTTAGACGATGGAGCCTTGAATAGAAATATATCAATAATTTATCTTATCTGCCACTCTTCTCCCTGTCTCACCAAAAGTCTGTATTTCTTTTCAGGGTATGCCATTACCTTCTCAACAATTCTCTCCATCCTCACCGACTGCGAGCCTTTTATGAGAGTTATGTCGCCGTCGTTAAGTATTGCCGCAAGTTTTTCTCCTGCGCTTTTTGAATCATTGAACTGAAAAATTTCCTTCTTTTTCATTTTGTTCTCCATTGCACCTTGTGCAATATATTTGGCGCGTACTCCGACTGTTATCAAAATATCTGCCGAACTTGCTGTAAGCTCTCCTGCCTGAATGTGCGCTTTTACAGAATGACTTCCCAGCTCCATCATATCTCCAAGTACTGCTATTTTTCTTTTACTCGCCTTAGCTTCGCTATGGCGAGGCAGGCCATTAACCCCAGAAAGAGAATTCAAAGCTTCTTTAAGCGCCTCTGGAGAAGAGTTGTAGCTGTCGTCAATAATTATTGAATCATTTATCCCATCAACGAGCTTCATCCGCCCTGCTGGAGTCATGTGTTCTTTAAGTACCTGTCCCATAGAGACAATATTAAGCCCTTGGGCGATACCAACTGCAAGTGAGGAAAGTATCGGATAAATATGCTGTTTGCCAAGCACACCTCCTATCTCTACAGGTACACTACTTCCGCTATAATCAACTCTAAATGATATGCCCTTTGGTCTTCCGTCTTCATAAATAGTATTCTCACCAGAGGCTATGATACTTGAACCCTCTTTAAATCCGTATGTCAAAACTTTCTTCTCTCCTGCGAGCTCTTTAAGTGCAAGCGCTTTTTTGTCATCTGCATTAACTACAAAAGTCCCATTTTCCTTAAGTGCTTTTATAAGGTTGCTTTTCTCTTTTACTACTTCCTCTACTGAATTAAAAAACTCTATATGAACAGGCACATCGGGAAGATGGGTCATAACGACAACATCTGGCTTAAGCCAGTGCGACACTTTTTTTATATCCCCCGGTCTGTCCGCACCAACTTCAAGCACTAGCCACTTGGGATAATGGTTTTTCAAAATAATAAGCTTCAAGCCATCAATTATGTTTTGCGCCCATGAGAAAAAGTCACTCCACGCGTTCGGGAGTCCTAAGATAGTCAGAGGGATACCTATCTCGCTGTTAAAACTCTTTTCACTTTTGCGTACAAAGAATACAGAGGAAAGTACGGTGTAAATAGCGTCTTTTGAAGTTGTCTTCCCAATGTTTCCTGTAACCGCAACAATCTTCGGCTTGTACTTTTTTAATACAAGTCGTGCCTCTAGAGTTAGAATAAAGATTATTATATTTTTAAAAATATTTTTCATTGTGAATTACCTATCTGGTGGTATTTCGTAATAATTAATTAAAAACTTCACAGTATCTATAAATGGGTGAGTAAGCGTCTGCGATGCATAGCGCACTTCTTTGGGCTCTAAAGTATAGAGGAATATCAGATACTCTGCATCATAAGCAGGGAAGTAGCCAAAGAATGAATGTAAAAATCTGTCGTCATAATACCCGCGTTCTCCTATACGCGCAATCTGCGCTGTCCCTGTCTTTGCGGCAATACTATAGTTAGGAAGTGCTACAGTCCCTCCCAGAAGCGCATCATCAACAACATTAACAAGCATCCGCGTTATCTCTTCCGCACTCTCCTGCTTCAACACCCTTTCTCCGTCATTAAACGATACATTCTTTGAAAGTCCTGATGTGTACTTTATCTTTTTTGCAATGTGCGGAGTAATAAGCGTCCCGCCGTTTGCAAGTACTGAAAGCGCCCTTATCATTGCTATCGGAGTCATCGCAATCCCCTGTCCAAAAGAAGCTGTAGCGTATTCGAGGTCGCGGGGCGAGTTTAAGTTATCGACGAGTCCCGCGCTTTCATTAGGGAGGTCAATCCCTGTCTCATCTGCAACACCGTAGGATAGCATATAGTCAGCAAATACTCTGTTGCCCATTCTACTTGTAACAAATGCAACTCCGGTATTGAGTGATTGGTTGAGTACCTCCTGCATTGATACTCGCCCACGACCTTTGCCGTCAAAGTTTGAAATCGTGTAGTCGCTTAGCTCAATCTTACCTGCATCATAATATGTAGTTGTCGCTGTCACTGCTCCTGCATCAATCCCAGCTGCCATTGTGAGCGGTTTTATGATAGAACCCATCTCATACACATTTTCAACAATAGGATTTAAAAATATTGACGCGTCTTCTTGGTCTTGAAAATTATTAACATCAAATGAAGGATTCACACCTATCGCTCGTATCTCTCCGTTTCTGGGGTCTATTATCACTCCAGCAGAAAGCTTTGAGTTCCAGTCAGTGCTTATCTCTTGAAGTTTTTTTTCAAGAAATAGCTGTACGGACGGCTCTATAGAAGTGACTACATCACCGGAGCGATTGCCACTTTTAAACACTGTGCTGTTTATGTTTGCAAAGATTTCCGCAAAAAAATTAACATACATACTATCCCCGCCCCTTTCAAGCAAGTCATTATAATATCTTTCAAGCCCGTATCTTCCAGAGAATTCATCTCCAATATAGCCGACAAAACCGAGAGTCTGTGATGCCAAAGTTTTCCCTGGGTAGAACCTCCATCGGTCTTTATAAATATCAACTCCATCAATGTCTAACTCTTCAATAATATGTGCTGTATCAGAGTCTATGTGTTTTGCGATTTCTTCGTATGTGTCACTCTTTTTTCCTGCACGCAGGAAAAAAGTATCCTCGTCTATTTCAATTAAACCTGAAAGCTTTTCATATGCGGTTTTAGCATCAACGAGTATTTTTGGATTTATAACAACTATAAATCCTGACTTAAGTGTTGCTCCAGAGACTAAGCGTCCGTCTTTGTCCTTGAGATATACAGATCCCCTATTGTAGAGACTTTGGTTCGGACGAGTGTATTGTCTGTCTGCTTCATCGCTAAACTCTCCCCCGTGCATTACTTGTATAAAATAAAGCCGTCCAAAAAGAACGAGTGCTATAAAGAATATTATTCTAGAGATTATGCGAATTCTTGTCAAAAATTCTGGTTTCATCTATATACTATATCCTATATCCTAGGTAGGTTCTAATTTCCAAGATTTAAAGCAGTGCCTTTTCTGGCAAGCGATTTTTTTGCTACAAATTTTTTCTCTTTCAATATTTTAAATCCAGCAGATTTTGCAAATTCAATGTCAATGGCTTCTTTGTGCGCTATATATCTGGTTTCAAGCTCACTTATAGTTGAGCTTACAGCGGCGACATCGCTGTTAATCTCTTCCCTTACTATTACATTGACTATTGATTTGCTTATGAAATATAAGTACAGGCCGAACAATATGAGAATTATAAAGACAAGCACTACAAATGCCCTTTTTTCAAACTTATTTATTTGTACTGCTTGTGTTCTCATTTAATTATTTTAATTTTTCTGAAATACTCTTAGTTTTGCGCTTCGCGAACGTGGATTGTCTTTTACCTCCTCCGCGCTTGGTGTAATCGGCTTTTTAGTAATTACCTTTCCCACGCCATCTTGTTTCTTGCTATTAAAAAATTGTTTTACGGCCCTATCTTCAATACTGTGGAATGATATGACTGCCATCCTACCATCCTCATTTAATGCTTCAATTCCCTTCACAAGACCTTCTTTTAGAGCTTTTATTTCATCATTTACGGTGATACGGAGGGCTTGAAATGTCTTTGTAGCAAAATGAATTTCCTTGTGTTTGTACCAGTTTGGAACCGCTTTCTCTATCGCTCCCACCAAATCCTGTGTTGTCTCAAATGGCTTTTCCTTCCTCATCTCCACAATCTTCCTTGCGATCTGTCTGGAGAACTTTTCCTCGCCATATCCGTAGATGACATCTGCAATGTTCTCTTCTTCCCAGTTGTTGACGATTTCTTTTGCAGTTAAATCTTCTTCAGTCGGATTTTTCTTTAATGTCATTAAAAGTGGTTCATTTCTCTGAAAGCTAAATCCTCTGCCCGACTCGTCCATCTGGTCAGAACTAAAACCGAGATCAAGTAATACTGCATCAACTTTTTCTATATTTTCTTTTTTAAGAACTTCGTCTAAATTTCTGAAATTATTTCGCTCTAAAACTTTCTTGCATTTTTCATTTTCAAGAATCTTGCTCGCCTCATCAAGTGCATCTTGGTCAAGGTCTATCCCGATAAGTGTTCCTTTTTCTCCGATTAATTTACAGAACTCTTTCGCATGCCCGCCTGTATTTATAGTTGCGTCAATTACTGTATCTCCTTCCTTTAAAGTAAAATTCTCTATTACTTCTTTTAAAAGAACTGGGATATGCATATTAGAGGATTCCTATTTCGCCCAATTTTTCTGCCATATCATCCGCCTGTCTTTCAATTCTCTCCTTATATTCTCTCCATTTCTTCTCGTCCCAGATTTCAACCCTTGTCTGTACTCCTGCCAATATCACTTTGTCTTTAAGAGACGCAAAGTCTCTCAAGAAGTCTGGTATAAGAATCCTTCCTAGGGAGTCAGTTGCTGTCTCTACGGCTCCGGAGAGAATGAATCTGTTAAACCCTCTTGTGTCAGCCTTGCCCACCCCAAGCTCTGCGAGCTTTGCTGAAATCTTTTTCCATTCACTAATTGGATATACAAACAAACAATTATCTAGTCCCCTTGTTAAGACAACTTTCTTTCCAAGTTCCTTGCGAAACTTTGACGGAAGTGAGAGTCGTTTCTTGGGATCTATTATGTGTTTATATTCTCCGATTAGCATGCGTAGCAAATTATTATGTAGCAGTATAATTTGCTAACCCAGAGGACATAGAGTATGGCGGGCCTATATCCTCTGAATTTCCACTTCATACCACTACGGTATAAGTATATAACACTTCATACCACTACACCAAAACACTTATCCACAGGAAAATTGGGGTGAATAAAAAGCTTCCCTTTTATCCATAATCTGCTATTATCCACTTAGTTTAGATCGTTAACATAAATTTGGAGGAGAGATTTATGATTATTAAATATGCTATTGAATATTACGATTCGAAACCAAATCGTATACGCCTATTCGTAGACATACCATTGCGAGAACACGCAAAACAAGATGATACATCTTGTTATGAAGACCCTGATGTTAGTGATTGTTTTGATGATGATGATGACGACGAGGATGAATTTATTCAAAGTACTCATTGTGATAATTGCGGAGATGTAGGTGATGGATACGGTGATGAAGATTGCGACAAATACAAATCATTTGAAAGTGAGCTCCGACATATTTGTGGTATGGAAAATCTAATGAATATCAAGCGCTATGAAATAAATTTCGTTAAAGGAGAAAGATTTAAACTAGAAGCAGTTGTAAACGATATAATGATTATTTTACTACAAAGATTTTGTGAAGGAGACGGAGAAGCTAAGGAAATAGAACTTCCTGTAATACTTAATAAAGACGGTGAGAAGAGTAAAAAGAAATATGTTAGAAAGAAAAGATTAAAATCAATAATCTTGTACGAGAATAAGGTAACAAAAAAGAAAACGAAGAGGAAGACAGAAGTCAAAAAATAGAATTAGTTTTACAAAAAGCACCCAGTTTTATCGGGTGCTTTTTTTATTTTGTTACTTCTTCAAGTCTCTTCTCAAGGAATCCTTTATCAAGCACACTCAAAAACCATCCTGCTTTAGGTCCGCTTTCTTTGCCAAGAAACGAAAGATAAATTGCACTGAAAAGTTCTTTTGGCTCAATATCCGACTCTTTTCTTATTTCATGTATTTTACTGTGTAGCTCTTGCCCATCAAGGTTTCTCTCTGACTTTACATATTCAAGAACTTTGCCAAGTACTTGCTTTTGCTCATTTGATAAATTACTTGCTTCTTTAGGTATAGAGTCTTCTTGAAGTTCGTATTTATAATTTTCCGGTGCATATACCTTAAGCCAATTGTTTGCATATTCAACTCTTAATTTAATTTCCTTTTTATCGCTCCCCGTAAGAGGTTCTCCTTTTATCTTCTCAACTTCTTCTTCAATATTCATATGTGGCATTTGCGCAAGAAATGCAATCTGAGAGAAGCGCGGAAGAAATCTATTTTTTATATTTTTTCTTTCAGCCGGAGAATGGATAAGTGAAAACAGTCTCGCGCCATCATCTTCCACATTTTCAAAATATTTCTCTGCAAGCCTGTCCAGTGTGTCGTAGAGGATTGGAATAGTGTCTCCATCAGGCTCAAAATTAATTGCCTGCTTGTAATCTTTGCCAATCAGGGCAAGGCGAAATAACTCTAAAGGCAAAAGGTCTGATATCTCTTTTGCAGATGATCCTTTACCCTTTGAAGATGACATTTTCTCCCCTCCGACAAGGAAAAACTCATATGGGATATCAAAAGGAGGGCTGTAATCAAGTATTTCTTTTGAGATATGATTTGCGATGTCTCTGGGCCCTCCTTTTGTAGAATGGTCTTTCCCGCTTCCTTCTATATCAACATCAAGAACTTTGAATTTAACAGCCCACTCAACCTTCCATGGAAGCTTTGCATTGCCGTCAAATGGGGAAATTTTGCCCTTATGACCACAACCCTCTGCCCACTCTACATATTTTGGGTCACATACATATTCAACTTCTTTTCCGTCAAAAGAAATGGCTTTAGTAGTTCCTATCTTCCCACAACCTTCACATACCACTGATAAAGGAAGCCAATCATCTGGTTTAACTGATCCTGATATCTCTTTATAAATTTTTCTTATCTCTTGCGCATGATTAAGAACCGTCTTAATCGCATCATTCATTTTCCCTGATTTATATAACTCACTTGCTCTGTAATACTCCGGAGAAAAACCGGACTTTTTTATTACATCAATAAATTCACCTGCAAAATATTCTGCAAAATTCTTCGCTTTACCCTCCGGTGAAGGTACTGAGTAGAGAGGCTGACCCATGTATTTTTCGAATTCTTTCTTGTCTAAATTAGCTGGTATATCATCCATTGGATCAAAGTCGTTAATTTCATAGAGAAATTTATTTTTAATTCCGTTTTCAGAAAGTATTTCCGACACTATTCCGTGAACTGCGACACCACGCATTGAGCCAACATGGATTCTTCCAGATGCCGTTTTTTCATCTCTTATGATAAGAGTTTTACCAGATTTGATCCGCTCCTCCAGATCAATCTTAATTTGATTAGTTATTTTGTCTCCCCAAAACATAAGCTTCAGATTATAGTATCACAATTGACTAATTTAATAAATCATAGTAATCTGTCCTTGGAATAAAATTTAGTTTTTTATAACTATATATGGGAGGAAAAGATGAATATTCCAAAAACACTGTACTGGTTTGTATTCTTATGTATTTTCCTGGGCGCTTTATATTTAACAATCACGGGAAATCAATCTATTGGATTTACTATATTTTTTGTACTTGGAATGTTGCATGCAATTGTATTTTACATAGCAGAAAAAGATTTTCTGGGGATTCGTTCGAAAGTTAGAGAAATAATTTTCTGGATTTCAGGAGGAATCCATGCGGTGTGGGAAGATAAATTAATAATACCGTTTGCGTTTATTGCTATTATATCTGTTTTTTTTATAATTCTTTTATTTTTATTTTGGGGACTAAAAAAATTGTTCTGCGAACCAAGAGCTGTTTTTAAAGCCCTTCAACGATTATAAATCGTTGAAGGGCTTTTTATTATATATTTTTTAGAATCTTAAAGCCTTCTTCGAGTGTCTTTATAAGGTCGCGATTATAAATCGTAGCCGCTGGGTGATAGAGCGGAACGATTTTTAGACCACCCGAATCAAACGATTTGCCATGCATTAAGCTTATTGTCTTGAGCTCTCTTTCAAGTCCGAACTTTTTCATAATATATTCCATTGAGTATCGCCCGAGTGTTGCGATAACTTTTGGTTCAATAATTTTAATCTGCCTGTCCAAAAACGGACCATAAATCTCTATCTCCTCTGGAAGCGGGTCTCTGTTGTTCTGCGGTCTGTCTTTAACTATGTTTGTTATATATACATTTTCACGGGGCACTTTAATTGATGCGAGCAAGTCGTCCAAAATCTTCCCCGCCGCTCCACAAAACGGCCTGCCAGTTTTTGCTTCGTTCCTCCCCGGCGCCTCGCCTATAAACATAATGTCCGCATCGTGATTCCCTTCACCTATCACAGGGAAAAATCCATTTTCTGTTCTATACTGATACAGAGGCGAATTTTTTAATTCAAACACTTCGTCTCTGATTTTCTTCATTTGCTCTGTTTTCGTCATGTTATTAATGGCACAAATTCAAATCTTTCAAACTTTTTTACATCTGCGCCACCTTCTGTTTTCTTTACCTGCCACAGATTATCATAAACAGGGATTACCATTGTTCCACCGACTTTCAGTTGTTCCATAAGCTTCTTTGGTAAATCTTCTGCCGCGGCAGAAACTAAAATCTTATCAAACGGCGCTTCTCCTCCAAGTTCGATTTCCTTTCCTGCTTTTAGTATTTGGGCATTCTTGAAATCATATTTCTTGAGATTATTGTTTCCAAGCTTTACTAACTCCGGAATAATTTCAACACCCGTGACTGCCCCACTCTCGCCTACAAGATGCGCCAGAAGCGCCGTCGTCCATCCAGAGCCAGAACCGACATCAAGAATCTTCTCTCCTTTCTGCGGATTCAAAAGCTCAAGCATGAATGCAACGGTCGTCGGCTGTGAAATAGTCTGTTCTGTGCTTCCAAGTGGAAGAGGATAATCCTCATATGCTTCTTCCACATAATCCTCTGGTACAAAATCCTTTCTATCTATCGCTGTAAAAGCGTCTTTTAGTTCATTACTCTGAAGCATTCTTGTACCCTTCTCAAGATGTTCAATTAGTTCTTTTTTAGTAAACATAATTTAGAATGCATTATATCATAAAAAATGCCACCCATTTCTTTACGAAATGGGTGGCTAATGTATTGCAAGTATCAACATGCTTCAGCGTCCTCTCTTTTCTTTGCATTCCGATAATTTATTCCAAGAACTATAAGGCCTATGATTGATATTATGACGACAATTGCAGTATATTCGGTAGTCCAAAAGAAAGTATTGTCAATTAAATCACCTTCAATTAATGTCTTTTGGTAAAATTCTGGCATTTCTGGCACTCGTTTCATTTCTAATCCTCCAAATAAATTTTAAGGAATTAAATTTCTGTATGAAGAGTATCAAAAGATGATTAATTGTCAAGGACTGTTTCTATTTTTATCTTACTTACCTTGTCTGGGAATGAACGCTTCCAGAATGGTCGTAGAACCACCTCCGCCTGCCCTATACTTGGATAGCCAGAGAGAACTGTAGGGAGTGCAGCTTTTGCTCTTGAAGACAAGTCATTTTTTAATTTCTCTTCGTCAAATGTCCATACTATGTGAGCATTCCCACCTACACTAAACTCAAACTCTTCATCTTCCCAGGGGCGTGCTTCTTCTTTATCAATTGCAGTGACTGTTAAAGTTGAGATATCCGCAATTGAAACTGCACCTTCATCAAACGCGACGAGAGTGTTTTCTGCAATATGGCTCGCAAATTTTTCTTTGTTAAAGAGTACTCCATAGAGTATCGCTTTTTCTATTATTTCAACTTCATCACCTGCTTCAGCCTGAGATTGTGATTCAAATTCAACAAACACTCCATCTTCAAAAAGATAAAATTCATCAGGGCTTTGCGAGAACGCTTCGTTTAAGAGTTGTTCTTTCAAATCTGTATGGATTTCACTCTTTGCCTTTTCAACATCAACCGGATCTGCCGTTAATTTTTCTCCTATAAATCCTCCTGTCATTGGTGTCTTTGAACGAGCATAAAAACTATCAAAGCGTGGGGAACCTTTGAATCCTGGAACTGTAAAGTCCGTCAAACCAATGTTGAATTTATCTCCAGCTTCATCCGCGTATACAGTTACTTCAAGAGAACCTGGTACTTTCTCTCCATCTTCAGTTTTCTGCCCTGGGACAACTACTGATCTGTTTATTCTGTATACCAGTCCTTCTGGTGTTTCAAAACGAGTGTTTTTTATAAGTCGCTGACTTGAGGTATTAAAATCATTGAAAATGACAAGTCTACCAGATGCTTTTTCTTCAATTTCTTCTCTCCCTGCTGCTTCAATTTTTTTGGAATCAGTTTTCTCTATCGTCATAATCTCATAAGCAAGTTCTCCTGCTACACCATCAAGTGCAGCAACAAATTGCGCATCAACAAGTGTTTTATTTTGTTTTGGAGTAATGCTAACTTTCGCGCCAGCAAAAAGAAGTGAAAACGCAAGTACAAGTACTATAATTACGACGCCTGCAACAAACCAAAGTGCAAAGCGTGATGAGCGTGGTTTTCTTATATTATCGTCGTATCCTGTATCATATTCAAAATCATCCTCTGTTTTTTGAATAGGTTTATGAGCTCTACTGCGCGAGTTTTGAACGTCTCTTATTGTTCTTTTTTTGGACGGAACTATGTCCTGAAATGCATTTTTTGCCATATTTACTATGATCATATCATACCATATAAATACTAAATATCTGCAATCTTGTGGAAAAACAATGCTTCAAGAGCAAGAAATGGATCGCATCTGGATTCTCCTATAGTGACACAATATTTTAGCAATTGTTTTTCACTAAGAGTAATTACGGTAAATGGCCTCTCCGCAAGAGTGTAACCTACAAATTCCTCATTCTTTATTGCATCGTTAAACCATTTTCCTATATCTTCATCTACGGTTAAAAACACCATACTAGGGAGTGACAATCCTTCAGAGAGATCCGTTAGCGTTTCTCTAAACGAAGAAAGCCAACGTTTTTGGGCATCAATAAGCACTGTATTTATTTTTGTCGATTCACTGCTACCAAACTTACCTTCAAGGGAAATTCGTATGAGAGAATTTGCTTCCTCTGGGACTGTATTTAAGGCAGATGCTACCTCTCTTGTAAGAAAATTCCTACCAAGAGGAAATGATGCTGTACTGTAAAGAGTTTCATTACGAATTAAAGAAATATTAGTAACTTCTCCTCTTATGTCCATAAGGATAAAATTCTTTTCCACGTTGAATATATCACGCACAACAGAGAATGAAACCAGCGCAAAAGAATGAAAAGATATATCATCTGTGTAAAAAACCTCACTAAGTATTTTGTTTATGTTTTTGTATACATCGCCCGAGATTTTGCTCAGAAATAATGATAGTTCAACGCTTTTAGTTTTTTTGTCGTATGGATTATTTGTCGGATATCCGTTGAGCCTTATTTGGACAATATTTTTTTCAATGAGTTTTGGTTTTTTTGTCTCTTCATCAGTCCCCTCTGTCATAGAGTTTTTCCGGAACTCTTCATTAACTTTGATAACTGCTTCTTTTATTTCCTTTTCTGACACATCAAATGCTTTTTCTTTTTTAAATTTAATTAGATCCGCTTGTGATTTGTACCATGGAGATGAAAAAATGCATAAAACTTTACTTATATCTTTTACTTTGATGCCTTTTTTTGTGAGATTTGGTATCCCTTTTTGTATAATCTCAAGCGAGGCATTTTGAAAGGAGGTCAACATTGATTTCATAAATAAATCAGAATAAACATTCTCTTTGTATGCGATAGGAACGCGCGTGGAATATAGAACTATTGGGATATTATCCTCGGCAGATATAGTAGCCAAAGCGACGCCGACGCTCCCGCTTCCTACATCAAAAATAACAAAAGGAGATTGTTTTGTCTTGGACATATTCTATATTATATTCAAACTGTGCACACTGCGCAACGAAATTATTCTAATACCGCTTTTATTCTACGAACGCCTGCTGAGACTGACTCCTGCTTTTTGATTTTAAATTCTCCAAGTTCTGAAGTATTTTTTACATGCGGACCCCCGCAGGGCTCTACGCTGTACTTTTCTTCTTTATTGCCTATTGTATATATAATTCTTCCGTCTGTTTCTTCAGATGTAACAACGAGTCCTTCTTTTATTTTTTGATTCACTGTGTCTTCTACTTTTTGCCTCTCTTCATCAGTTAATTTCTCACTCCAAGAAAAATCAAATCGTAATCTCTCTCCCGTAATGTTGCTCCCTTTTTGTACTACAGAATTCCCTAAAACATCCTTAAGTGCTTGAAGTAATAAATGAGTTGCCGTATGGTACTTTGTGGACTGCTCACCAGTGTCAGCAAGTCCTCCCTTGAACTTCTGTTCCGCGCCAGCGCGTGAAAGCTCCTGGTGCTTTTTCATTTTATCTCTAAATCCTTTTTCATCAACTGTGAGATTTTTCTCTAGAGCTAACTCTAGAGTTAATTCAAGAGGAAAACCGTGTGTTGTAAAAAGTATAAATGCATCATCTCCTGAAATATTTCCTTTATTAATTAATTTATCAAACTCTCTTAATCCTTTCTCAAGGGTTCTCCTAAATTTTTCTTCTTCTTTGTTTATCTCTTCGTTTCCTGAAGCCAATTCACTTAATTTAATACCAAGTTTATCTGCATACCTGACAGCACGTCTTATAAGCCGACGCAAGACATATCCTTGCTCGGTATTTGAAGGAGTAACTCCGTCTGCGATTATATGTTCTCCAGCGCGAATATGGTCTGCGATTATCCTAAATGCTTTTTTATTTTTATCATATGACTTACTGCTTGCCTTTTCTATTTTTTTTATGCCAGCTGAAAATACATCAATATTAAAAATATCACTATCGTCGTTTGATGCTGCTGTGATTCTCTCAAGTCCGCCTCCAAAATCAACATTTTTAGCTGGCAAATGAGCAAAACTGCCGTCCTCTTTTTTTATGTACTCCATAAATACCGCGTTGCCTATTTCTACAAACCTTCCACACTCACAATTTGGGTGACATTCTTTACCAAAGCTTTTATCATGCATAGTAGCAAAATCGTAAAACACTTCTGTGTCAGGCCCTCCAGGCTCGCCAATTGGCATATTCTCTGGCGAGCCGGAGCGACTCCACCAATTATATTTTGCACCGTAATATGAGATTCTTTCGCTCCCCCCAAGTAATTTCTTCCAAATATCAAAGCTTTCAGTATCTTTAGGGATTCCAGCCTTCTCGTCTCCATCAAATACAGTTATATATAATTTATTAGAGTCAAGACCAATTTCATCAGTTAAAAACTCATACAACCACGGAAGTTGCTCTTCTTTAAAATAATCCCCAAAAGAGAAGTTGCCGAGCATCTCAAAAAATGTAGTGTGTCTATTATCCCCCACTTCTTCAATATCTTCTGCTCTGAAGCACCTTTGTGAATCAACTAAACGAACGCCTTTAGGATGCTTCTCCCCGAGAAAATAAGATATCAAAGGTTGCATACCAGAGCTTGTAAATAAAGTCGTAGAGTCCTCTTTAGGCAAGAGAGATGCTGACTCAATCAGAACATGTTCGCGTTTTTCAAAAAAATCCAAGTACTTTTTTCTAACTTCATCAAGGGTCATAAGTAGCTTGATTATATCACAAGTGATTTGGCAAAGCTTTTTTCTTTATTTTTATTAAATGGCCCAATAAGCGCTAAGTTGCTCTTATTAGTTTTAAATATATTTCCTGCGACTCTTTTAATGTCAGACGCCGTCACTTTTTGTATCTCTTTAGCATACTCCTGCGGTGTCTTTAGCTTCTTTCCAAGTGCTTCCTCAAGACCATAGAACTGCGCACGCGCACTTGATGTCTCAAGTCCTGCATATAGATTTCCTGTAAAATAATTTTTCACTTTTTTCAATTCTTTTTCAGAAACAGGAACATTTTTAATCAATCGTACTTCATCTAGAATAGCGTGAAGTATTTCAGATACTCTTTTGTTATCAACGCCTGTATATATTGCCATATAACCATGGTCAGTAAACACATCCATATCAGATTTTATATAATATCCTGCACCAAGCTGGTCACGAATACGGTGAAATAATCTTGAACTCATACCCGCACCCAAAACTCCCACAAGTACGGAAAGTGCAGCATTGTCTTTATGATTTGCGTCATATGCTCTAAAACCTAATATAAGATGTGTCTGACTTGTTTTTTTAGTTTTAATAAGTATATTATTTTTTCTCTGCGTATCTTTAGTTTTTTTCTTTTTCGGCTGTTTTGATTTTGAAATATTCTTGAATTTATCTTTTATTTTATTCATAACTTCACTCTGTTTGTATTTCCCTGCTACTACAACAACAGTAGATGATGCGACATAATTTTTCTTTCTATAGTCAATAAAATCTTTCCGTTTAATTTTCTTTATATTTCCACGATTTCCAATTATAGGCCATCCTGCTGGCTGATTGCCATACAAAAGATCTGTTAGTAAATCCCACACTTCACGCTTTGGGTCATCTTCATACATTTCAATTTCTCCAATAACTACTCCACGTTCTTTTTCTATCTCTTCAGCGGGCAATGTTGCATTCAAATAAATATCAGACACTACATCCAGTGCGTTCTTAAAATGTCGCGCTTCCGTTTGTGCGTAGTATCCAGTATATTCCTGCCCAGTAAATGCATTGTACTGCGCGCCAAGTCCATCAAGCTCTTCTGAGATTGCTCTTGAGTTTGGTCTTTTTTCTGTTCCCTTAAACATTAAATGCTCAAGAAAATGCGAAATGCCGTTTATATTTTTTGTCTCATGTTTTGAACCAGTTTTCGTAAGTACTAAAACAGTTGTGGTTAAACTCTTTGGCATTGGGACCATTATAATCTTTAGTCCATTTGCAAGTGTCTTAATTTTCTTCATTATTTTATTCCGACGATTTTGTAATTCATCTTGCCGTTGGGAGTCGTGAATGTGAATGTGTCACCCTTTTTCTTATCCATCATCGCCTCGCCAAGTGGTGAGAGATGTGATATTTTCCTATCCTGCATATCTGCCTCCTCTGAGCCGACGATGCTGTACTTTCGTACTTCCTTCTCACCTTCTTTTTGAATTGCCACTTCAGAGCCTAAACTTACAGAATCATTTTTCTTATGGTCAACGATTTTGGCGGTTTTTAGTATTGAATCAAGCTTGTTTATCCTGTCTTCTGTCGCGGCTTGAAGCTCGCGAGCTTCATGGTACTCTGCGTTCTCGGAGATGTCGCCAAGTGAACGAGCATACTCAAGATTTTCCGCAATCTCTTTTCTGCGTGTTGTTTTAAGAAAATCAAGCTCCTCCTGAAGCTCGTCAAATTTCTCTTTAGTTAAAAATTCATTTTGGTCGGTCATTGTAGTTAATTTGTTTTATGTATTTTATATCATACAAAAAAAGAGTCAAGTGTTTACTCTAAATACTCTGGAGTGTTAATTGCCATCCATTCAAAAAGCTCTCTTATTACAAAAAGCGCGCCTCTGGTATTTCCTTGTCTTCCTTTCTCCATTATAACAGCGAACGCATACTTTGGATTCTCATATGGGAAAAACCCTATAACAAGAGAGTTAACGAAAGTTTTTGTAGTCCCAAGTTGTGCAGTTCCTGTCTTTGCTGCAACTTTAACCTCTGGTATGTTAAGTCCGCTTCCAGTCCCTTCTGTCACCGAAAGTCGCATTCCTTCTCTTGCGACTTTAAAGTGCTTTTTGCGTATAGATACTCTTTTTGAATTAATGCCATTATCTAGTAGTAAAGTAGGTGTTAAGAGTCTACCGTCATTTGCAATTGCAGAAACCGCACGCACTGCCTGAAGCGCAGTCACTTGAAACCCGTACTGCCCAATTGAAGTATGGTATGTGTCTCCTATCCTCCATATATCGCCGTCAAAGTTTTCCGCTTTCCATTTTGGATTTGGAATCACTCCTTCTTCTTCCGAAAGTGTGTACTTTGGATAAATACCTGTCTTACCACCAAAGCCGAACATTCTCATATACTTTTCAATATTTTCAATTCCCAAACCCTTTTGTTCTTCATAACCTCCTCCCACTTCATAAAAATAAACATTAGACGAGACCGCAATCGCCTCCCTCATATTTATAAGTCCGTGCGCTTTCCAGTCAACAAATACTGATTCTTTATCTTCAAAATATGGATTGGGTATAGATATAGAACCGGTACTTAGGATCTGCGTCTCAGGGGCAATAAGTTTTTCATTAAGAGCAGCAATTGCCAAGTAAGGTTTGACCGTTGAGCCAGGGGTATAGAGTCCTGAAACCACCCTGTTTAAGAATGGTTTGTTCTTGTTATTCATATAAAGATTTATCATATCTCTCGGTGCGCCGTCAGAGAGCACCTGTGAGTCATACTCCGGATAATTTGCCATAGACAAGATCTCGCCAGTATTTATATCCATAATTACACCTGCACCGCCTGAAAATGGAGCATTAAGCGCGGTATCTTTTATAAACTCATAAAATTTACTCTGCACGATGGCATCAATTGATAGCATTATGTTTTCTCCATTTTGAGGAAGTAAAGTCGTACTTTCCGACTGCACTTGCATAAGAGCGTCCGTCTCTATAATTTTCAATCCTGATTGCCCTTTCAAAATTTCATCATATATTTTTTCAACCCCAGCTTCTGCGACAAACTCTTCTCTGTAATACACATCAAAATTGTCTTTCAGCGGATACCCAACATATCCAAGCGTGTGTGATAATCCGTCCATGTTAATATATTTTCTTCTAGAGAAGTCATCTCCGCCAGCTGGCGGATCCTCTTTCATGTTCCATACAAGCTCTGTACCATTCCTATCATAAACAACGCCTCTGTCGGCAAAAATAATAGAGTTCTGAAGTCTATTATTCTCGCTTATGGATGCATATGTTTCACCACTTTCTATCTGCAGACTCCAAATCCTCCAGCCGAACAAAATCCCTATAACTAAAAACGATACTCCAACAACAATTATTGCACCTTTTGATATTGGCCTTTCAATGCGCCCTTCAAACTGATCAATATTGAACTCAGGCAGATTAGTGGAATCAATAAAAATCTCATCTGGTTCTATCTCACGATTTTTGTAGCTTTTCTTTTTTAATATTTTTTTTACTTTTCTAAACATTGTAAAATATGAGTCTTTTCTTCAGAAAATACGCTCCGATGAAAAGTAATGTGAATAAACTTACGAATATAAACTGAAAATTAAAAAATTCTGTGACAGAAGCACTGTATAGAAAGTCTCCAAACAATCCCCAAAACAAGATTTCATATGCATTGAAGTATGCCAAAAATGCAATCGCTGCAATTACCGTAAACCACCACGGTAAAAATAGTAAACTCCCAAACATCAAAACATTAAAAATTATTCTTAGATACAACATAAAATATAATAACTATCTATTTGTTATAACCTGCACCCATTTTATATCATTTATATTAACCGGATTTTTGAAAAGTGCGGTCAAGAACGGGTCAGAGGGGTCTACATCAATCTCCTCCACAACTGCAAAAACCTTCAAACTTACGTCAGGCATTGTAACTATGTCTCCTTCTTCGATACCGATACCTCTTGGAAGTTTTACTATGAAGTTGCCTCCCCCTATTCCTTCTGCATTTGCAGATATACTCTCCAGTCCTACTCCAACTTGTGTTACCTCCCCAGGAGATGAAAATAATCTTACTAATGATGTCTTCTTGTAAATTTCATCAATCTTACCTATAAATATATCCCCAGCAATATATACATAATTGTCTTTCCTTACACCCGACCCACTCCCTACATCTATAATAAGTGTGTCATACATTGATGCTGATGGACGTGCAAGTACTACACCTAAAACAGAATCCTCGGTATCAGGAATTTGTCTGTCAAACAATTCCTTGAGACGAATATTTTCTTCTTTAAATAAATCAAGTGAGAGCAACACAAGATCGTTTGATTCAATTTGTGCTTTAAGGTCATTATTCGCTTCTATAAGCGCTTTTTTTGAGCGTAAAAGTCCTGCTGAATTTACAATTTTTGAAACTGCAAAGTTTTTAGACTTCCAAAACGGAGCGGATACGAAATTAGATACACCAGACAAAGATTTTGGAAATACTATCTGAACAAGAGCAAGTATGAGGGCAACAAGTAAAACACCTACAAATGCTTTGGTAAACAGATGCTTTCCTTTTTCTTTATGATGTAGGAGATAATTGCTCATCATCGCTTTCTAAAAGAATTTCATCATATGCGTCAATGTCTTCAAGTATTATTCCTGTACCTCTTACAACTGCACTCATCGGGTCATCAGCAATATACACTGGAAGCTTGAGTGTATCGTGAAGAAGCTCTGGCATTCCATTTATAAGCGCGCCTCCGCCGACTACATATGCACCTCTTTGCATAACATCAGAGAGCACTTCAGGGGGTGTTGTCTCAAGAACTTCTCTTGTTGCATCAATAATATGGTCAACGGAGTTTGAAATGGCCTCTCTTATGTCAGAGTCAGTAATTACGACCTCTCGAGGAAGCCCTGTCACCAAGTCCCTTCCTCTGACTACTGACTCAATGGGCATCTCTCCTGCAAGTACTGCGCAAGCTGCAATCTTCAAATCCTCGGCTGTTTTCTCGCCTATCAAAATCTTAAATTCGCTTCTAATATAAGAAATGATGTCCGAGTCAAACTTATCTCCCGCAATCCTCACATTCTTTGAACGCACAATACCGTTAAGCGAAACAACAGCAATATCAGATGTCCCTCCTCCTATGTCAATTATCATATTGCCGATTGGTTCTGTTACTGGAAGTCGTATGCCGATAGTTGCAGCCATCGGCTCTTCCACTATATGTACTTCACGCGCGCCGGCATTCTTCGCCGCATCGCGGACGGCGCGCGTCTCAACACTTGTAATACCAGACGGTACACCAATAACAACCCGCGGACGCAGTACTTTCTTCAGATGCATTTGCGCTTTGTTTATCAAGTAGGAAAGCATTTCTTCCGTAACCTCAAAATCAGATATCACTCCGTCAACCAAAGGTCGCACCGCCGTAATATGTCCCGGTGTTCTTCCGAGCATCTCTTTTGCCTGAGTTCCAACAGCAACAACACGCCCCGTCTTTTGGTTGACGGCAACAACTGATGGCTCGTTTATGACAATCCCTCGTCCTCTTAAATATACAAGTGTGTTTGCTGTTCCTAAATCAATTCCTATATCATTTGAGAAAAGTCTATAAAATTTATCAAAATATCGTTTTATTTTACTTCGCATATTGATTTTTTTTTAAAAATTGAGTGTAGCATAGTCTTTTCCAAAAGCCTTGCACAATTCATTCGTCGTAACGTAGCAAGTTCTTCTCAAAGGGCTTCTTAGGCCGAGCGGGCATGGTTTTCATTTTCGCAAAAATGAAAGAGTGAGGCCGAGACTGAACGCGTGCTCTCGCTGGGAGTACGACGCGTGCCTTTGAGAAGAAGCTTGCGGAGTGGAGTTTATGTGTGCTTTTGGGGAAGAACTGTGCAAGCGAAAATTTTTCTACATCTTTAACAACTCATCTTCTGTAATCTCTTTAGTCTCTCCAGTCGCTCTATTTGTAAACTCAAATTTACCACTTCCTGCATTTCGCTCTGACACTACAACCCTGTATGGTACACCAATAAGGTCAGCATCTGCAAATTTCTGTCCTGCCTGTAAATCTCTATCGTCATAAAGTACCTCAACTCCTGCCTCTTTTAGCTTGTTATATAAATCACTGGCATCAGAGAGTCCAATCAGATGAACTTTAAACGGTGCTATAGATAAAGGCCATATGAGACCTTTATCGTCAGAGAGAACTTCCGCGACAGTCCCCATAACCCTCCCTAGCCCTATACCATAGCTTCCCATAACTACCGGTTTGTCTTTACCGTCCTCACCGCGGAAAAGTAGCCCTTGCGCTTCAGAGTATTTGGTTCCAAGAGGAAAAATATTCCCCACTTCAATTGCTTTTTTCTCTACAAGTTTTGCTTTTTCAAGACCCAGCTCAGCAAGCACATCATCTGTAAATACTTCTTTATTAACAGCAACTCCTTTTTTCTCATCTATATAAATAGTATCCTCACCTGCTCTAGAGAGTGTTTGAAACTCATCGCTGAACTTAGAAAATGAACCTCCGCTTGCAAATGTACGATATGTTTTATCTCCTAATCCTACGCGGTTAAATATTTTCTTATAAGTTTCCGCTGCCTTTTCGTAAAATTCTTTGTGCTCTTCTTCTGTACGGGAAAATGAATACAAGTCTTTCATTAGAAATTCCCTTCCTCGCATTAAGCCACTTTTTGCGCGAAGTTCGTTTCTGAATTTTGTCTGAATCTGATAAACATACAAGGGTAAGTCCTTGTATGAATTTACATGGTCAGTTAAAAGTTTTGCAAGTGGTTCTTCGTGAGTATTTGCAATACCAAGTTCATTTTCATTTTTGAGTTTTGTTTTGAACCAATTATCTATCTTTTCGTCATCCCACCGGTCGCTTTTCTTCCAAATTTCTGGGTCTTGAAGTGTCGTCATAAATACTTCCTGCCCGCCGATAACATTCATCTCTTCTCGTATAATATTTTCAATTTTATTAAGCACGCGGAGTCCCAAAGGTAGATATGTGTAGACTCCAGCTATTTCCTTATGGATAAAGCCCCCACGAACAAGGAGTTGAGCGTTTTTAGACACCTCATCAGAAGGCGCTTCCTTCCTAGTTTTGCTAAATAGAGTGCTCTGTAACATCTCCTCATATTACAGCAAATATGAAGAGTGGTCAAAAGAGCTTCACAATATCGCTGTAGGTGACAACTAGCATCAGAAGTATCAGAAGAATGAAACCAATTGTGTTAACTGCGTTTACAATTTTTGGTTTTATTGGAGAGCGTTTGATTGCCTCAATTAAAATCACTACGAGCCGTCCGCCGTCAAGCGCGGGAAATGGAAACAAATTTATTATTGCCAAGTGAATCGAAATTATCGCGGTGAAATTCAAAAGTGCAATAAGCCCGAGTGCCGCTGCATCACTTACAAGTCCCACAATCCCCACAGGCCCTGCGATTTGAGAGAAGTCAGCACTTAATGTAAATGCGCTTAAAAGAAACCCACCAAGAGCTACCGCTATCAAAACCGTCATCTCTCCTGTGAGAATTGTTCCCTCAATGAGAGCTCTATGGATAGGAAGTTTAAGCGTACCGACAGTTCCAAGGAGTGTCCCTATCGCCCCACGTTCCGGTTCATCCGGTACGACATTCTCTTCTGGTACGATTTCTGCAAGCTTGACTTCACCTGCTCTTTCATACACAAACGCAATATCCTCTCCCTTGTGTGAGGAGATGAATTGAGATACATTTTCAGAATCTAAAATCTCTACATTGTCGCTTCTTGTCGCTACACTTAAAATCTCATCTCCTGCTTTAAGTCCTGCTTTATCAGCTGGAGTTGCTGGTAATACATTTATCACAGTGAGTTTAGCATTTGTGATTTCGTATCCTTTATTCACCACAAGCGGATCAATATCAGAAACTGGCATCCCTGCCATAAACCCCCAAGAAAATAACACTACTGCCAAAAGTATGTTAAATATTACGCCCATTGCTATGACAAGTGCCTGAACTGGTCTTTTTTTATTTACAAAACTTCTTTTGCTATCTGGTCCTCTAATTGACTCTTCATTTGGGTCTTCGCCGAAAATTTTCACAAAACCTCCGAATGGAATCCAGTTGAGAGAGTACCTCGTCTCCCCTATTTTTTTGCTGAAAATTTTCGGCGGAAAACCAATTCCAAACTCATCCACCCTAATTCCTGACTTTTTGGCTGCAAGAAAGTGCCCTATTTCGTGAACTAGGATTAAGACTACTAGAACTATTACGAATATAATTATTGACATAGTCTTTAGTTTATATAAAAAAAGAACTCAAAACAAGTCGTGTAACCTGTTTTGAGTTCTGCGATACTTTAATTAACCATTGAAAAGATGTTTTCTACAAATTTCCTGTGAGCATCTTTATCAATAATACGTGGATTACCAGATTGACATCCTTCACACATACAACCAAACGGTGCAATCTTTCCCTTTCCGCCAATTCTTTTTATTGCCAAAATCCCTATTCTATAGCTTTTCCGTACTTGTTTTAATGCCCTGCATTCCATTTGACCTTCCTTAATAAAAGAACTAACTCAAAATTTCTTTCTCCTTTTTCCCCGCAAGTGCTTCCAAATTTTTTATCTCCTCATCTATTATTTTCTGCATTTCTTCTTTATGTCTAAATTTGTCATCTTCACTTAATTCTTTTTCTTTCTCCTTTTTCTGAATATCATTCCACGTATTATCCCGCTCTCCTCGAAGTGAGATATGAGCATTCTCTAATTTCTCTTTTACAAGTTTTATAAGAGTTTCTCTGACTTCCGATGTAAGCTCTGGAAAAAATATTCTTATACCTTTTTCATCAACGGACACCGATACGCCAAGATTTGAATTCGTTATAGCTTTTTCAACTTCTGTTATCTGACTTACATCATAGGGCGTTATGCGAAGTGTCCGTGCATCTTCCATACTTACCCCTGCAACTTGATTTATTGGAGCTTTTGCACCATATGAATCAACCATAACGCTATCAAGGAGTGCGGGAGTAGCCCTGCCTGTTCTTATACCAGTGAACTCTTCTTTTAAATGCTCCTGTATATCTTTTGTTTTTTGCTTCAAGTGCGAAAAGTCGTAGCTCATTGCCTATAATATACCCGATATTCTCCCTGTTGACAATAATTTGCACAAGTTCTGATTAGTGCTATCCTAATACTAAATTAGTTCCCTGACATAACCTATATAGAAAGGAGGTCATTTAAGATGAAAGTAAAACTTTTATTTTCGGTTTCTTCTGTATTTGTCATAATCATGTTTTGTCTTGTGGGATGTTCTTCTGCCAAGAAAACTGTCAAAAAAACCTCACAAGAAGAATTTTGGAGTAACTCTATTATAAAAAAGAATGAGAAAAAAGTTTGGGATGGAAAAATCCTTCTTTACAAGAAAGAACTAAAAGAATGGACAACAAAAGAACTTGAGGATAAGCTACCGAACTACATAAAGAAAGTCATGATACGTAATAAATTAATACCATTGAAATATGATACGGTGTACTTTTATAGTAGATGGATTCTTCCGTCACTTCTAATCACCTATATAGATGAAAAAGAATACTTTAAAAGTAATCCTATTGCTATATACGGTAGAGAACTGGATTTCCCTACTATTCATTCAAGTTTTTGGGATTTTAAGAAAAAGGCAGAAGCTTTTTTTTCACCAATCACTGGAAAACTTCTTAAATTAAAAATCAGAACAGAAGAAGACCAATGGATTACGATTTATAATTTAGAAAATCAAATTAAAACCTAAAGAGGAGGAGATATGTCTGAATGCAACGGAAATGGACAGGACGAGATCATTGAATATAGAGTAAGATCCATTAATGAAGTTGATGAAAACAATTTGGACGTAATAAAAATCAGTAAGAAATTTGGTGAGTCTTTACATCGATGTTTCTGTAAGATGTCACTGGATGAGATTGAAGTCTTTTTGGAAATAGTATCATTTGAAGAAAATGACAAAACATGGACATGGGAAAAACTCAAAAGACTCGTTGGAAATATCATCGGTGACAAAACTAATGTAAGATGTAAGCAGTGTTCTTTAGATGAAGAATATAGTGAGAAAGATGAAATTGGCATACATCATCCGTGGCCGAAAAGTCGTTTCGGCAGAGTCAAAGAAAAACGTTCTATCGAAGTAAATATAAGCAAGAAATTTGAAAATGCTTATCATCATTGCTTCTGTAATATGTCTGTCCCAGAGATAGGTATATATCTAAAGGAAGTATTTTGCACTAAAAACGACAAAATCTGGACATGGGGGGAATTAAAAGCATTGAGAAGTATAATAATATCTCAATCTAACAGAACGTTTAATTCATCAGAAGTTGCGATTTCAATATATGGAAATACAGCAAATATTGTTACTTCTGTAGCTTAAATGTACATAAAGCGCCAATACCGAATCACGGTATTGGCGCTTTTTTTACCCCGTTAAAAGTAGAGGCGCTGCGTGCCCTCGCGACTTCTAACGGGGTTTATACAGAAAGGGCGATGTTTTCCAAGATCATTTTGACTGACGGCACTCTGCCTCTTATGTAATCTCGAGATTTTTGTATTGTATTTAATATATCTGCGTTTTTTTCCAAATCAGATTCTTTATATAAAACTGCTTCCAAATCATCCAGAAGCTTAAGTGCTTCCTGCTTATCTTTATTTTCAATAATGTCTTTCAACAATTCCAAGCGCTTCCCCTTAGATGCTTTTATAAATTTATCTGCCAGAGATTTTTCATCACCTGAAACGCTACCTATTTTAAGAATATGAAGTCGTGATTTGAGAGTCGGCAAAAAAATCTCAAATGATGAGATTATTATGAAAAAATGCACTCCCTCTGAAGGTTCTTCAAAGAGCTTCAGGAGCGAATTCTGCGCTTCCGAAGTGATGGATGAAAAAGCAATTACAAAGATTCTCGTGTTCCCCGAAACTGCTTTTTTGGATGCCAGATTTTGTATTTCTCTTCCGTTGCCAATTCCGAAATTTTCAAATTCATTAAAATAGAAATCTGGATTACTTTTAGTCTTAATTTTCAAATCGTTTTCAAAAAAATCATACAGAATAGGTACCGCAGTTTTTTTATCACCCTCAAGCGCATATGCATGATGGAGATTCCCCGTCTTCTTATATGAATTAATTAAAGAGTTCATGTATTAAAGATTATCAAGCAGTTTCTCAAGCACTACCTTTATAAACATTCCAGCCTCTCTGTAAAAACTCCGACCGCAGCAGATATGACAATAATATTATATCATATACTAGTTTGTCTCATTTACTGGATTATATTAGAACCTATTTTGTATGAAAAAAGACCCATTGATGTTATCGCAGGGTCTGATTTAGGTAGTACTCTTTAATTGACTACTAAAGAGTCTTCCATTCCGTCTTTCTTAAGTCCTTCGATGAGGCGTTCGTGCCATGCCTTAGGAAGTACACTGATGAGTGTTGTACCACGACCAATTGATTTGTTCATAGATGGATTGGAGGTACAAATGGCAAAAATACAATGATGTTTTACAGGATACTGTTTTTTAGTCCATCTCTCACCATGCTTGCCAACACTCACGTACTTCACGGTTAAAGCGAACTCCTCGTTATAAACACTGGCTTTCAGAAATCCTTTTGAAGCAATCTCTTCAAGATCCGGATAAATGGACTTAAAATATTGATTATCCTCCAGGGTTTCCATGTCGCTTTCTTTTAACTTTAGGATTTCCTCATATTCCGTAGAATATTTGAGGAAAGTATTCCAAATATCATACTCCTTCTCATTTATGGCATTGACCATTTGGCGAGCTCTTTGTGCAAAACCCATATCTTCACCCCTTTCTTAAAAAAGTTCAAAAAATATCAAATTTATATCTAAATGTAATATAGCATAAAGCAATACTTTTGTCAACTAACCAATATATTGTGTGAGCAACCTTGTTTTTTTCAAGATGTTTTTGTAGTCATGCTAATTTTTTATAGGAGAATGACCGGTTTATATCATTTATGGATAACTGTTGATAATTTTTTAGTCTTCTATGCCAATAAAAATAAGAAGAGCACGAACAGTACAAAGAATGCTATTGCAAGAAGTATGTTGATAAAGATACCTGTTGCTATGCCAATGAGCGAGCCGGCGGCAGTCTTCAGTGCCATTATTTCATTCCCTTTTATAATAAATTCCGCAATAAGTATCCCTACAAAAAGACCCACAAATCCTCCAAATGGAGGCAAGAAAATAAATCCTAGGATTAACCCCAGGAATCCGAATAGTAGTCCTTTCTTTGACGCGCCGCTGTATTTGGCTCCTATTATGCCTGAGAAATAGTCTATAAAATTTATCAAAATATCGTTTTATATTCTAAAATATTTACTTTTTATCTAAAAGAGATCTTAATCTTGCTATTTCTTTTTTATATTCTGGTATTTCATCTTTTATCTTATCAACCCCCCTGAATGCCCGAGAGAAAAAGGACAACCTCCAATGCAACACGATACTGCACTATACAAAAAAGAAATGCCTTTGCTTTATGAAAAGCAAAGGCATTTGTTTGTAGTGTGCCAAGAAGCATCAATCTGTTTGTACTATTGGCAATTTTTCATTCTCATCTTCTGGAGTATCTTTTACTTCAATATCTACTTCAAATAGAGAAAGCTTGTATTAGAGTACTTATAACTTCCCTCGGCAAACAGTGTGCAACCTTACACTCTATCGAGATTTTAGATGAGAGATTTTCACAATCAAAGGTTGAATAGATTCCAGACAAAGGATTCAGAACGTTTGTAACATCCTCATCATATCCTCTGTAAAGCAAGTGGCAGAACTTCAGTCTATCAATAAGCGTTGGGGCATCGTCAATTCTGACAGAATTCATATCTACGATTACTAACTTATCAGCTCCACGCTCTAATCTTCTAACTGCCTCAAACAATGAACTCACTGTAGAGATGTTTGACTTCATGGTTGATCTTTCAAACAAATCTCTAAATTCTCTAAGTGCTCGATATACAAAAGAATGCTCTTCACTAAGAGCAAAACATGTTGCAATATTTGCTATATCTATTGGAGTATGCAAAGTGTTCCATCCCAGATGTATTGCGATTGCGTTTGCAAATTCTTTATCCTTTATAGAAACATATGTTACGCAACGATTTCCACTGAGTTTTTTTTCAAAAAGAACTGTTTCGTCCTCTCTGTGTTTAGTAAGTCTTCTGAATTGTTGAATATCCGAACATCTTTCACGTATGTCCATAATCATTTCCACCTCCCGATTTTGGTTGAAAATATAAAAAACAAAGCTGACAGCATCATAATATAGCTATATAAAAAAGTCAATTTATACATATAAAATCCCCTTGCCTGCAAACAAGGGGATTTTAAGGAGTACTGAGGTACTACGGTTCTAAAGGAGATTTTGCTGTATATTTTTAAATCTTTTTTCCTAGCTTTCTTTCTAGGGCTAAATGGTTCATCAGTGCAATAAAACACAGTCCTACAACAACTTTGGCTTCTTTTGTTTCATTATTCTCTTTCTCTACGAATTTGCGTCTTTTCATTCTAGTCACCTTCTTTCCTAAAAATTGTCCTTTAGATATTCTTTAATATACTGTTCTATTTATATTATAAAGGACAATAGATTTGACTAAAAGACAAATATGTTGATAACTGTGGATAACTGTTAACAGCTTCAGAGCCCCCTATACAAGAATGAATAAGAAGATTACGAACAGAACGAAAAATGTTATAGCCAGAAGCGTATTGATGAATATACCTGAAAGTGTGCCGATGAGCGAGCCTGTGGCAGCTCTGAGTGCCCCTATCTCACTTTTCTTTATAATAAACTCTGCAATCAAGATTCCCGTGAAAAGCCCTATAAATCCTCCAAATGGAGGAAAAATCATAAATCCTAAAATAAGCCCCAAGAAGCCGAACAACATCCCTCTTCTTGAAGCGCCTCCGTACTTTGCACCTATGATACCAGAAAAATAATCAACTAATATTGAAACAATAAGTATCCCAGCAAGAACCCAGAGATTTTGAGTTGTTAACCTTTCAAATCCATCAAGGAAACCAAAAGCCCCCGCCACCAAAAACATATACGGTAACGCCGGCACCATTGGGATGAGTGTCATAAACATCCCCGGAAACATCAGTAATGTAAAAACAATCGGTAGAAGCATATTATTCTTCTATTTGGACAGGAGGATTTTCAAGTAGTTTTGGAAAAGACTCCGAACTCTTGTAGAGCACACCTGCAACAAGCAGAAGAATAATGACAAATATAAAAAGAAATGTTTTTTTCATCCTATTTTGCTTTATCCTTCTTCGGCTTCTTTTTTTCTCTTCTTGGTTTGTCTCTTCCTTTTCCCATATTGCTATTATTGTAGCAAATTTAAAAAATTGCGTAAATCCTAGATTTTTGCTATTGTGCAGTGGGTTAGTTATTTCAAAAATTTATAGAAAGGGGTATTTGCAATGATTGGAATAGGAGATAGTTTTATGATAAAAGCAAAAGTAGAAAGTTTAATTGATGATGAGAAAATGAAAATCAGTATTCAAGCAGTTGATCTTTCTAGAATTGAATCTTTTGGGAATATGGTAATTTTCCATATAGAAAGAAAACAACATCCTGAAATGGCACTATTGAGTTAAATAAATCAAAAAACCTAATTGAAGAAAGGCGATTTTAGTAAAACTAAAATCGCCTTTTTACACGCAACTAAATGCTATATTAATTTACTTCTAAATCATCCTCTATTTCTGCAACTTCATTTCCATATTTTTGACGTAGATATGATACCAGGTGTGCACTGTCTGGTGTTTCTCCCTTTTCAACCGCCATTATAACACCGCCTGAATATATCTTACCTATGTCGGTTCCAGTATTGTATGCTAATCCTCTACATAAAGCATTTAATCCCTTTGAAATAGGAAATTTAAATAGCTTACCATTATCAGAACCATCGGAACCTGTTGCAACTATTTTTGCCATGATTACCTCCTTAAAAGGAAAAGAATAAAAATGAAAGGAAACAAGCCGTATGTATAGTACAGTATTTATTACAATATATCAATCCCGCTCTGCTTTAGGTCAAACGGCCCTCAATTTGGGTCGAATGTGGGGTTATTTTTTACGATGAATAAAATAATAAAGAGCAAATATAAAATAAGTTGTAAATGTAAACGCTATAAGCCCTTGTCCTGCGATTAAAGGAAAATCGCTAAGACTTATAAACTTAATTAGTATTATTAAAATCGCAGCGTAACGAATAGTTAAACCGATTAAAGATAAGTCTTTGGATGATTTAGTTTTGTAGATTTGTCTTATCTGAAAAAGAATATCTACATTCAATGCTATATAAGAAATAAGTGTCAGTGAGTCTAATAAATTCATATTTTTATTATAGCAAAATTAGGTTTTTATTTTATCTCCAAGACGCCTGATAGGGCGAGGAGGGCGATAAATATTAAAAATGCGCCGAGGATTCTTATTCTTATATATGTGCGTCGGCTTGGGATGTACTCCGCCTTCATAACCACTCTCTGCACCCAAATTTGGAAAGCCAAGAGAAAAGACGGACGGATAACATTTAGTCCCCCCAAAATTAAAAATATAGCTACTACGATTATCGCTTCTCTTTCCATATCTGACTGTCTGGGACGACGTTAGAACCGTGGTCGGTCAAGCTCCATAAGGCAGTTTAAGCTCTTTAAGTATATCAATAATTTTTCCAAACTACGCTATATGATTTATAAGATTCTGGATCAGTATCTTTTAGAATATCGAGAACTCGATTAAAACGATTAATAAAATAATCGTTCATTTTGTAAAGATATTTTTGATCATATTGAGCACCACCTATTTCAACAAAAAATGGACTTATTAGATCACTATCTCGAAATTCACTATAATCTCCTCTCATTCCAACAATCACAAAAGTGATGCCCATTAGATAAGAAACATGTCTGGAAATTTGCGACAGATTTTCGCTACTTTTGTTATTAAACTGCCCATCAAACTGATTAAAAGCTGATTCGGCAATGTTACATAGACCTTGGAAAATTAGGAAGAATTCTTCTTTGTTTTTTATATTATTAAATTGAATATTTCTTTCCATATAACTTTAATTTAAACATACTTATTGTAAAATAAAACTATAGTTATTTTTTAAGTCCATATACCTTTTTTGCTTCATCAAGTGTTCGAGGGTATCTTTTTTCGGTACCGCTTGAGAGATTTTGCTCAAACATTTCTGTGCTTTTTATAATCTCTTGCCATATTTTTTCACCATCTTGTTCCATAGATTCCAATTTAGAAATAAGCATATCTCTATATTTTCTAATTCCACCGCCAATTTCAAGATGAAACATCCCTGCAAGAGTTGTGCTGGGAGAAACCGGTTCAGGATATTCTGGACGAGCTTTAAGATACTCATCTAATTTATTAAAATCGGTCGTACTACTATCAAGGTTTTTATCCCATTCGTCATATTGTTTTTTATACTCCCTTTCATTTTGAAGTCCATCCGCTATGAAGTCTATATGCTTATCAATAATTTCCTCATTAATTGGTCTGATTTTTGCATGAGCAACCTGTTCTTCGGTAAGATTTGCTTGTGATTTTAATGTTTCGTGCAACTTTTCAGTATATTGGTCATTTATTTTTTCTATAAAAAAAGTTTCAATTTTCGATTTACTTTCTTTATCTTCTGTAAGATTTTCATCGTGCTGTTGACGCTCTTCTACAGACAAACCTGTATCAACAAACAAAAAACCATCTATATCGCTCTCTGGCTTAGTTGTACCTTTTACCATAGAACCATACATGCAGAAAGATAAGATTAACGGGTTACCTTCTTTAAGTTCACTAATAGATTCTTTGACTGCTTTAATTCTTTCTTTGGCAAATTCTTCTTTTGGAAGTGTGAATCTTTTTTCTGACTCATTTTGCTCTGTTTTTGTAGAAAATCCTTCAATAGACATGTTATTGTTTAAGTTACTCCAACAATACCTAAAGAAACACAAAATCGCAAATACTATACTTTGGAACTTATCCCTCGAAAAAGGAAACGTGACTCAAACTAAGTACAAACCAGAGTATCAACTATTAGCAAATGCACCTAAAACTGGGTCATTCTCTGCAAAGCTGCCGGACTAGGATTCGAACCTAGATAGCGAGATCCAAAACCTCGAGTCCTACCATTAGACGATCCGGCAATATTATTTATCTTGCCCTCTTAAGTTTTGCTTCGCAAAGTAAAATTTAGGAGGATTGATTCTCATTATTCCTCAAGATTTTGATAAGAGCAAGCTCTAGCGGAAGTTGTGGAATGTACGACCGCCCTGTTGCATCATACGCAACCAAAAGCTCGTTTAGTGTATTTGAGTTTATTGTGGACTTCGTTTGTCCACTTAACTTTTTTAAGAATTCAAAGTCCTCTTTCCCGAATTGCTCTTTTATAACACTTTCCATTTCTTTCGCATATTTAAGCAGAAGTACAGAACGTACTTTGTGCAAAATCATTTTCAAAAACACTTTCATATCAATGTTCCCCTCTACTGCACTGCTCACAGCACTCAAACCTTTTTCAAGTTCCCCATCTTGTATTGCAGAAACGATGTTGTTGACGAGCGCGCCTTTGGGCGCGCCAGCGATCTTCTCCACTTCAGAAATACTAACTTTCTTATCTGGCGAGGAGTAAATAACCTTTTGCAGTATCCCCTGCGCATCACGAAACGAACCGTCACCTAAGATTGCTATCAAGTCTGCGGCGGAGGGCTCAAGCGTAAAGCCCTCCGCCTTTGCAGTCGCTTCTACTGCAATTTTCAAAATCTTCTGTGAGGGCTTCTTGAATGTAAAGTTCTGACACCTTGAAATTATCGTCTCCGGCAGTTTATCAATCTCTGTGGTCGCAAGTACAAATATCACATGCTTCGGTGGCTCCTCAAGAGTCTTAAGGAGAGCGTTAAACGCTTCTTTCGTAAGCATATGCACCTCATCTATAATGTACACTTTATAAGGTGACTCAAACGGAAGTACTGTCACCGCCTCTCTTAGCTCGCGAATGTCGTCAATCCCTCTGTTTGAAGCAGCGTCTATCTCATGCAAGTCGTTTAGAGAAGTTTTCACTTCCTTTGCTAAAATCCTTGCAATACTCGTTTTGCCAGTCCCCCTTGAACCAGAAAAAAGATAAGCGTGCGCGATGTTCCCCTGTTTTAGTGCACCAGATAAGGCGTCTACAATATGCTCTTGCCCAAGCACATCTTTGAACCCTTGTGGGCGATATTTTCTATAGAGTACCTCCGACATGCAGGGATTATATCACAAATTTGCTATTTTAATGATTTCCTCTACTTCACTCGCGCTCCCCGCTTGCATCAGTTTGATGCGGAGTTCTTTAGCGCCATCCCAGCCGTTCACATATGCTTTATAATGCTTCTTCATAATTAAGAAGTTCTTATGTGGGGCTATCTCTTCAAATAGTTTCGTATGCTCTACTAATACTTTCAGTTTCATTTCTTTACTTACAGAGTCCTTGTTCTCATCAAAAAGCCACGGATTACCAAATATCGCCCGCCCAAGCATCACTCCGTCTGCGCCCGTCTCACTTGCCTTCTCCCTTGCATCTTTGATATCAGTGACGTCGCCATTACCGATGATTAGAACGTTTGGATTTACTTTGTCGCGAATCTCTACTGCTTTCTTTACAAAGCTCCAGTCCGCAGAAACTTTGGAAAGTTGTTTGCGCGTGCGCGCGTGGATTATTATTGCAGAGGGCTTGGCGGAGAGAAGTGTCGGCAACCACTTATCGAGTTCATATTTACTGTAACCAACCCTTGTTTTTACTGACACTGGAAGCTCGCCCGCGCCTTCTTTTGCAGAGTTTATTAACTCGCTAGCTAATTCAGGGTTCTTCATTAAGTTCGCTCCCGCTCCTTGCTTCTCAATACTTCTGTCAGGGCATCCCATATTAATATCAATGCCGTCAAAGCCGAGCTCGCGAGCGAGCTCGGCAGCCTTTTTCATAAGCTCCGGTTTTGAAGTGAAAAACTGCGCAACTATCGGTCGCTCTTCATTAGTAAAAGCCAAGTCTTTAATAAGCGCATCCTTGCCACCTAAGAAAAGCCCGTCAGCAGAGACAAACTCCGTGTACATTACATCTGGCTTTCCGTACTTTGCGATGATGCGCCTGAAAGGCGCATCCGTGACATCCGCCATCGGCGCTAAGAGAAATATCGGCTTATTAAGTTTTTGCCAGAAATTCTTTGACATATTTTTATGTCGCGAAGTATACCTTATTTAAATTTGAAATACACTTTATTGCCAAAGCGGAAGTCAGCGTAGTCAAGATTAAAGAGGTCTTCTTCGTTAAACTCATCCGAGTCAAACACGGACTGAATACTATCAAACACGAAAGACAAATTTTGTTTCTGCCCGAAGAAAATCTTCCCTCCCTCCTCTAAATGCATTTCATAGTCAGCATCGTCCACTTCATCAAGCGCAACCGGAGTCAACCCAATATCAGATAAAGATAAGAGGAAGAATGTCATCTCCTGAAACTCTGTTTTTTCCATAAACTGTTGCCCAACATGCTCATCTGAAGACAAGATGCTGAAATATCTAAAATACACATTCCCCGAGAAGCTCGGTGCTTTTGTAAAGATAAACCCATCTTCATCTAAGAAGTAACAGCTCTCCTCATCTATAACCTCCTTATCACACCAAAGTGCAAACGGTTTTCTTTCATCCATTGTTACAGAGATAGACTGCAAATCTTCAAAAGCTATATTTATCTCTTTTATACCTTTATAAGCCTCAAGAAGTGTCGCCTCAATGTCCGTCCTCGGATAAAGCAATATGTTTGACTTTGGAAACAGAAACAAAAACTTCCCCGAGATTTTCTCTTCCACAATCCCTTTTATTGATTTCTCTGCAATTGTAGAGTTTCCGTCTACAGAGATATCGCTAATGTTAAATTCTTCAAATTGGGATACATACACCAGTCCCACAAATAAAGCTATGATACTAAAAACTCCTCCACCGATTTTAAAAAGAAACACCTTCCTTCTTTTTTGTGTAAGTTTGGACGGTCTATGATGTTTTCGCCTTATCATCATTTTATACTCATACTTAAACTATTTTATCCTTGCCCATGTATTTCTGGAGTACTTCAGGGATATTTATAGAACCGTCTTCATTTTGATTGTTCTCAATGAGTGCGATGAGGATGCGCGGAGTCGCAATAGCTGTGTTGTTTAGAGAATGTGCAAATTTTGATTTACCTTCTTCGTCTTTGTATTTAATATTTAGTCGGCGTGTCTGGAAATCGTGGAAGTATGAAGATGAATGTGTCTCGCGATACTTCTTCTCCGACGGAACCCAACCTTCAATATCGTATTTCTTTACTTGTCCGAGTCCTAAGTCTCCACCAGAGTTTACAACCACACGATACGGGATTTTAAGCGCTTGCATAATCTTTTCTGAATTTTCTGTAATTTCTTCGTGAATCTTTACTGACTCTTCGTGAGATGCTTCACAGATTATAACTTGTTCTAATTTATAAAATTCATGCACGCGCATAAGACCTTTCGTGTCTTTGCCGTGGCTTCCGGCTTCGCGTCTGAAACATGGAGAGAATGCGAGAAACTTAATCGGCAAATCTTTTTTGTCTAATACTTCGTCCATATAATAACCCATCATCCCTACCTCGCCGGTGCCTGCAAGATAAGTGTCGTCTTGTGTCTTATATAAATCCTCAACGCTCTGCGGAAGAAAGCCAGTACCTATAAAGGGTTCTTTGTTCAAAAGTGACGGAATAATAGTCGAAGTAAAGCCTTTTTCCTTAAATTGATCTTGTACAAACTGAAATAGTGCAAACTGTAAACTTACTGCATCGCCTTTTAGTACATGTCCTCGGAAACCTGCAATCTTAGTACCTCGTTCAAAATCAACCATATTCAAGTTCCCCATCAACTTCATATGACTTTTCGGCTCAAATGAAAATTCCGGCTTGTCTCCCCAAGTTCGCAGTTCCTTATTGTCTGCTTCAGTTTCCCCTTCAGGTACTGACATATCAGGGATGTTCGGCACACGCACCATAAGGTGTTGCCACTCTTTCATCGTATCCTTCAGCTCCGCTTCATATGTGGCAAGTGCCTCTTTGAGCATCTTCATTTTGCTTATTTGGTGTTCGCGCTCTTTTGAATCGGTAATTTGCGCTATCTCGTCAGAGACTTTGTTTTGCTCTGCCTTTTTTTCTTCATATACAGCGATTTTTTTTCTTCTTTCGTCATCAACTTCAATGAGCCGGTCAATGTCAATCTCTATATGCTTTTTCTTGGCGGCAGATTTTACTAAGTCCTTGTTTTCTCGGATGAATTTAATGTCTAACATTCCTTATATAGTATCAAAAGTGATAGAATAGACAAATGGACATCTTAACTAAAGAGCAATTTCCGCAGTTACTCCAAGAAATCAACGACCCGCCGAAAAAGCTTCATGTGAAGGGTAAGCTCCCAGAGGATGATATGAAATTCTTATGTGTCGTTGGCTCACGCAAATATTCTCCCTATGGAAAAGAAGCCTGCAAAACACTGATTGAGGGCTTGAGGGGGTATGATGTGGTGATAGTGTCAGGACTTGCACTTGGCATTGATGGTATAGCACACGAAGCGGCGCTTGATGCAGGGCTTACTACGATTGCAGTTCCCGGCTCGGGACTTGGGGATGATGTGCTTTATCCGAGTACTCACAAAAACTTGGCAAAAAGGATACTTGATGCAGGGGGCGCACTTATCTCGGAGTTTGAGGAGAATTTTCGCGCAACATCTTACAGCTTTCCACAAAGAAACAGAATTATGGCGGGAATGTCGCATGCTACTCTTATAATAGAAGCGGAAGAGAAATCTGGAACGCTTATTACTTCTAAATTTGCAACGGAGTATAATAGAGATGTTTTGACTGTCCCTGCATCAATTTTTTCAGATAATTCATATGGTCCGCATATGCTTTTGCGTCTTGGCGCAACTCCTGTGACAAGTAGTGAGGATATTTTGGAAGCGTTTGGGCTCAAGGCAGATGTGGGTCAGCAAAAGCTAAAGCTTGAAGATTTGTCATCAGATGAGAAAAAGGTCGTCGAAATTTTGAAGAACCCTGTTTCGCGCGACGAGCTCGTCGCGCGGCTCGGCCTCCCAATCCAAAAAGCAAACGTTACGCTTTCTGCAATGGAGATAAAAGGAATTATAAAAGAAAGTATGGGTGAGATGCGAATTAAATAAAATTATGAAAATCAAGAAAACAATTGGCCTTATAATACTTACTAATATTCCCGACCCTGTCGGGGCTGTTGCGATACTTCAGACAAGAGGCAAATTTAATTATGAAAAGAGAACGCCTGAAACTTACACAAGCGCAATGCAGATAAGCGTTCATGGAAGTATTGAGGAAGATGAGTCAGAATTTGAAGCACTGATACGCGAAACAAAGGAAGAACTTGGGGAAGAAATCGCGCAAGAGATAGAGGGGAGATATGGTGAGCTTATAGAGCTAAACAGAATAGAAAAAGATAGTCTATCTAATGTGAATTTTGGAATAGTTCTTCCTCATGAGTTTTTACAAAAAGTAAAACTTCACCCCTCATCTGGTGGTTTGAAACTCTTACCAAAGGAGAAAGTGGAAGAGATAACAGAGTTAAAAAAGTCCGACAGAGAGCACGGAATACAAGACGGTAAGAAAATAGCGATGTTCCCTGATGACATCGAAGCGGTAAAGTTAGCATTTGAAAAATTGACTAAATAAATTTCTTAGTGTACTAATACATTAATGACGAAACTTTTAATTGTGGAGTCGCCCGCGAAGGCGAAGACAATAACAAAATATTTAAATGATATTCCGAATCAGACGGAAGCTTTTTCTGTGACTTCAAGTGTTGGGCATGTTCGTGATATACCGAAGAGCAACAAAAAGGCGATAGATATCGAAGCAGGGTTTGTCCCCCATTATGAAATCTCCAAAGGTAAAGAAAAAGTGATTTCTGAGATAAAGACAAAAGCAAAAAAGGCCTCTGAAGTGCTCCTCGCAACAGACCCTGATAGAGAGGGTGAGGCTATAGCTTGGCATTTGAAAGAAGTATTAGACCTTAAAAACCCTAAAAGAATCGTCTTCAATGAAATAACAAAAGAAGCAGTGCAAGAAGCGATTGAACATCCAAGAGAAATTGATGACAAACTACGCAGAGCGCAAGAGGCAAGAAGGATATTAGACCGTCTTGTTGGTTATGACCTTTCAGGGCTCATTTGGAAAAAGGTGCGGTACGGACTTTCTGCAGGGCGAGTGCAGTCCCCTGCGCTTCGCATAATAATGGAACGCGAACGAGAAATCCGTGCGTTCAAGCCAGAGGATTTCTGGGTTATAACTGCAGATGTAAAAAACAAAAGTAATTCGCAATTTCTACTTACCTGTTCTGAAGAGCCCAGAGATGAGAAAGAGATGAGTAAGATAATGGACTCCGGAAAAGCTGGTAAATGGGATGTAGTAGATATTAAAGAAAGTGAGATGAAGCGTACGCCAAGAGCACCTTTCATAACTTCTACTCTCCAACAGACAGCAAGTACGCGCCTCGGTTTTGCGCCATCCAAAACTATGGGTGTAGCGCAAAAGCTCTATGAAGCAGGACATATCACTTATATGCGTACAGATAGTACTACTATGAGCAAGTCCGCTCACGCACAGATATCAAAGTTGGTAAATGACAAATATGGAAAAGAATACTTCCAGCCTCGTGTATTTAAAACAAAAAGCAAATCAGCCCAAGAAGCACACGAGGCGATACGGCCATCAAATATAGCAAGGGACTCAGCGGGCACTACAGAAGAGCAGAAGAAACTCTATCAACTCATATGGCAAAGAGCAGTCGCATCCCAAATGACAGACGCGAAGCTTTTGAAAATGAAAATGATAGTGAAAGTTGAAAACGTACCAAATTTTACAACAAATGGCTCACGGACATTATTTGACGGATGGCTAAAGGCAGACCCTACCGCACGAGGAGAGGATGTAGAACTTCCAAAAGTTGATGTTGGAGAGATTCTTAAACTGATTGAGATGCACTCTGAGGAAAGACAAACTCAGCCACCTTTCCGCTACACAGAAGCCGGTCTTATAAAAGAGCTTGAAAAAAGAGGCATCGGACGCCCTTCTACATATGCTTCTATTATGAAAACGCTCAATGAGCGCGGATATGTGACAAAAGAAGGAAAAACCCTTTTCCCTACCGATACAGGAGATGTAGTAAGCACATTCCTTGAAAACAATTTCAAAAAATATATAAGCGATTCTTTTACCGCAGAGATGGAAGATGAGCTTGATGAAATTGCAAGTGGAGAGCGGGAATATGTAAAGACATTGTCTGATTTTTATACACCATTTACAAAAGATGTAGATTCTAAAAAGGATATAGAAAAGATTACTAATTTAGGTGATGCACCGAAAGAACATAAGTGTCCAAAGTGCGGAGCTGATATGGTTATAAAACTCTCTAAGACCGGAAAGTTTATGAGCTGTTCAAAGTTCCCTGACTGCTCTGGCGCGAGAACAATTGACGGAGAAGAACTAGAGGGACCAAAAGAAACGGGTGAAGATTGCCCTAAATGTGGTCCGCCAGCTGGCGGAGGACGGCTCGTAGAACGCGACGGTAGATTTGGGAGATTTATTTCCTGCAATAACTACCCTAAATGTAAGTTCATAAAAACTTCTCCTGAAGAAGAGGCGCGAATGAAAACCGGAGTTAAATGTAACAAATGTAAAGACGGCGAAATGTCAGAAAGACGCGGACGCTTTGGACTCTTTTATAGTTGTTCTAATTACCCTAACTGCAAACACGCTATCAAAGCAAAGCCGACGGGCAATCTATGCCCAATGTGCAACTCCTTAATGATGGAAGGCACAAAAACTATACCAGAGAGATGTTCAGACAAGAGTTGTCTCAACCACAACCCACATAAATTAGACAAGAAATAATTAAAGGAATAGAATGACAAGATGAGTGTTAAAGACATATTAAATTTGATGGATTCTCCCTCTGACGAGGATAAAGACCTTATTTGTAAGGCATATAAATTTGCAGAAAAAGCGCATAAGAACCATAAGAGAAACTCGGGAGACCCATATATAGTGCATCTAAGTGAGGTTGCGAAAATCCTCGCAGGGCTCGGTATGGGAGCAAAGACCATATCAGCAGGGCTCCTACACGACTCTATAGAGGATGTGGATGTTACTGAAGAGGAGCTTCGGAAAAAATTTGGTGATGAAGTGACACGGCTTATACAAGGAGTAACTGAACTTGGAATGCTTCGGTATAGAGGACAGAAAAAACACGCGGAGTCACTGCGTAAGCTTTTTGTTGTCACATCACAAGATATTCGCGTTTTGATTATAAAGCTCGCAGACCGTCTACACAATATGCAAACGCTTCAATACAACAGTGAAGAAAGTCAGCAAAGGAATGCTCACGAGACGATTGAAATATACGCGCAGATTGCAGACCGCCTCGGTATGGGGCAGATGAAAGGAGAACTTGAGGATTTAGCATTTCCATATATTTATCCAGAAAAATATGAGGAAGTTGTTACTCTTAGGAAACAAAGAAACAAGGAGACATTGAAACGGCTTGTAAAAATTGATAAATCTCTAAAAAAGGAACTCGCGAAAAACGGAATCATAAATTTCAGGACTGACCACAGAATGAAACAGCTCTACAGTTTATACAGAAAACTTGAGAGAAAAGAGAAAAATATTGAAAAAATCAGAGATATTTCAGCTCTTCGCATTATCGTCCCAACAATAAGTGACTGTTATAAAGTACTCGGTATAGTGCATAGTATCTGGCGTCCGCTTCCAGGAAAAATAAAAGATTATATCGCTTTCCCACGTCCAAACGGATACAGAAGTCTACATACTACGATTTTTACAGGCGACGGAAACCTTGTAGAAATCCAGATAAGAACAGAAGAAATGCACAAAGAAGCGGAATACGGAATCGCATCTCATATATCTTATAAAGTAGGAGATGGAAAAAAGAAAAGTAGCTTTAATATTTCATGGGTAAGAGATTTACTGTCTTCAGGAATAGCAAACCGTATAAAAAAATATCGTAGCGGAGGAGAGAAAGCGGAGGGAAATCCGCCAGCTGGCGGAGAGAAAAAACTTAGCGGAAGAAAAAAGAAACAAAAAGATACAAAACAGACATACTCTGCCCACAATATACCAAAGTGGATTAAACAAATTGCAGAAGAACAAAAAAGTGTCCCCGAATCAAAAGAATTCCTTGATGACCTGAAATCCGACTTCTTTAGTCACAGAGTATTTGTATTCTCTCCTAAAGGAGATGTAATAGACCTCCCTGCTGACTCAAGTCCTATTGATTTTGCCTACGCCATTCACTCTGATATTGGTAATCACATCTCGGGTGCAAGAGTAAATGAAAAATTCGTATCTATTGGCACGAAGCTCAAAAACGGAGATATTGTGGATGTGGAGACCAAACCGTCAAGCTCTCCCACAAGAAAGTGGCTTGATATGACAAAAACATCAGTGGCGCAAAGGCATATAAAAAATGTTATAGCCCGTAAAGATTAAATAGAAAAGTTTTTGATAGAATATAAATCTTCTTCTTCTTTTTCTTTTTCAGATCTATCGTCAATTGGCTCTTGTTCTTCCTCGGCATCTTCAGCGTTTTCGGCTTCTTCTTTCTCACGTAGCTCTTCTTTATTGTTTTCTATAAATTTTTCTACCTTTTCTTGTCCTATTGTACCTTCTTCTTTATTTAAAATATCCAAAAGCCCATGCAAATCATCGGGGGAGAAAAAGTTTATAGTAAGTCGCCCGCCTACTTCCTTTCTCTCAATTATTACTCGAGTGCCAAGCTTTTCTGTAAGTTGGTTTTCAAGCTCAACCATTTCAGGGTCAAAAGTTCTTGAGTGTTTTCTTACCCTGTCTACTGCAATCCTTCTTGATATTGCTTCTGCTTCACGCACCGTGAGCTTTTTCATCATTATTTCTTTAAAGATTGTCATCTGCTCTTCCGGTCTGTCCGCAAGCATTAGTACTGGCCTTGCATGCCCCTCCGCTATCTTGCCTTCAGAAAGCGCCTGCTGGACTTCCTCCGGAAGAGAGAGGAGGCGAATGGAGTTTGATACATACTCACGGCTCTTACCGACTTTACTCCCAATCTCTCCGTGCTTAAAGTCAAACTCATTTACAAGTCGTGAGAATGCATATGCTCTGTCTATAGGATTTAGATCTTCGCGCTGAAGGTTCTCAATTATTGCAAGTTCAAGTTTTACTCTGCCGTCGTCCGCTACACTTCTTATAATTACAGGTACTTGGTTGATACCTGCAAGCCCTGATGCTTTCAGTCGCCTCTCGCCTGCGATAAGTTCATACTCTGCAGAGAGTCCTCCATCGTCTGTCTCACTTTCGTGTCGTGTTACAACGAGTGGCTGAAGTACACCGTACTGACGGATAGAGTCCGCCAAGTCATTTAGCTTCAGCGGGTTAAACTCACGCCGTGGTTGGTATGGGTTGGGCTTTATTTTGTGAAGTTCAACCCAATATATTGAGTCATTGTGAAATTGATTTTCCATATTTTTTATCATTGTATCACAAATTGATTTATGTAAAAAACTCAAGTACACTTGTTTTATTGCCGGAGTGGTGGAATTGGTATACACGTACGACTCAAAATCGTATGCTGCAAGGCTTGTGAGTTCGAGTCTCACCTCCGGCACAATGAAAAATAATCAACTCTTTGTTGTTTATTTTTTATTGCTGGTTGTTTGTGAGACTCGAAAGCCGGAAGTGCGCCACTGGTCTGAGCACTGAGGCGGGGTCGAGAACACTTAGTATTTTATGAGGAACGAAGTAAAATACTTAGTGATTCGTGGCCGAGTCTCACCTCCGGCACAACATAAAAATGTGAACAAAAGTAAGCCGAAAATTATAGTCATATTAGGACAAACTGCAACTGGTAAGAGTGAGCTGGCAGTCAAACTCGCAAAGCAATTCGGTGGGGAGATTATCTCTGCTGACTCTAGGCAAGTGTACAAAGGGCTAGACATAGGAAGCGGGAAAATTACTAAAAAAGAGATGCGCGGAGTGTCTCATCACTTACTTGATGTCGCAAATCCGAAACGGAAGTTTTCTGTCGCGCAGTACAAAAAGCTTGCAGACAAGAAAATTGCAGAAATCCATAAGCCCCAAAAAGTTCCAATAATAGTCGGGGGGACTGGCTTTTATATTCAGGCAATAGTAGATAATCTAATACTGCCGGCAGTTATGCCCAACTACACACTTCGCAAAAAGCTCGAAAAGAAATCGACATATGAGCTTTTTGCTATGTTAAAAAAATTAGACCCTAATCGCGCAGATGAGATTGAGAAAGACAATCCACGGCGCTTAATACGCGCGATTGAAATCGCGCGTGAACTCGGCAAAGTACCAAAACTTAAAACTCTCCCCAAATACGATGCCCTTCAGATAGGGTTAAAACTTACAGATGAAAAACTAAAAAAGAAAATCCACACTCGGCTCATAGCGCGAATGCGTAAGGGGATGGTGAGCGAAGTGGAGCGTCTGCACTCTAAAGGGCTTTCGTGGAAACGTTTGGAAGCACTCGGACTTGAATATCGCTATCTCGCCTTGTACTTGCAAAAGAAATTAGGCAAACAAGAGATGCTCTCAAAACTTGGGATAGAAATCAGACGCTTCGCTAAAAGGCAGATGCGGTGGTTCAAACGCGATAAAAGAATCAGATGGTTTAAACCAAATGAAACAAGAAAAATAGAAAAAGAAATTAAGAAATTTCTAAAATAAGGGCGGGCCCAGCAGGACTTGAACCTGCAGTCCAGGTTTTGGAAACCTGTGGTTTACCAATTAACCGATAGGCCCATCATTTTATTTCTTGGATTCTTTATGAACTGTCTGTTTCTTGCACCATTTGCAATACTTCTTGAGCTCTATTTTGCGCTCCACTTTTTTCTTGTTCTTGCGACTCCAATAATTAATCCTTTTACATTTTTCGCAAGCAAGTTTTATTAATCTGTCTTGTGACATATTATTTCATTTTATCTGCACTCTATCTTATTCCACGTACCAAGCTTTCCATTTCCACCACCAACAAACGCTTTCATTACAGTGTCGACTATAAGAAATGCCGCGAGTACAAAGATAAGGCCAAAAAATACATTCCAGAATATCTTGTGAGCACTTTTAAGCCTTTCTGGATTGCCACCTGCAGTGAGATATTTAAAGCCCGCATACACAAACATCAATGTCGCGACAACAACCGCCAAATATATCAAAAAGTTAATGATATTTTGTATTAATGTCGTAATGTCACAAAATCCACAAATTCCGTCTGGAGCACACTCTGGTACAATCTGTCCTACAAAAGGTGCTGCTTGGATACTTGCAATAGGCACGAGAAGTATTGCAAGTATAAAAAAGAAAATAAGTGCTTTTTTCATTAGATTAATTATATCACTTCTTTCTTTTCTGGAGCAACTTCTTGTTCCCCGCCTTGACTCGGCGAGGCAGGTTTTTTCTCCTCTATCAAAGCTTCTTCTTTTACCTCTTCTTTTGGCGCCTCTGGTTCTTTGGGTTTATCTTCTTTTGGTGCTTCTTCTTTCTCTTCAGCTGGCGTTTCTGCATCAGCTTTTATCTCCTTTTTTACTTTCTTCTTTCCTTTTGCTACGTGGATTTTTTTGGCTTTTATAACACCCTCTTTTACAAGAAGATTGTGCATAGTGTCAGACACTTGAGCCCCTTTTGATATCCAATGTTTTACTCTCTCGCCATCTATAGCGATATAGTCACGTTTTGGGTCATACGAACCAAGAACTTCTGTGTGCTTGCCAACTTTAGGACTCTTTCTTGAATCAACACAAACAGCCCTAAAGGAAGGGTCATTTTTTCGTCCGACTCTTTGTAGCCGTATTTTTAACATAAGTAGACAGATGATAACAAAAATCCGTTTTGATATCAAGCTAAAAACTGCTATACTCCGAGAGCAAAAGAAAATCAGACAATCTATGGATAATAAGCAAGGCAAAGCTAAAACCTCACATATTACAGGCAATATAACCGTCACAAGACGAGGCGTTGGATATGTGCCAAATGAGGCCTTTGAAGAGGATATAGAGATACCAAACGACTATATAAACACAGCTCTCAATAAAGACGAGGTTGAAATAATGCTCCATCCTAAAGTAGAAGGCAAGCGACTTCAGGGTGAAGTTATAAAAATCATTGAACGAGCAAAAACCCAGTTCGTCGGTACAGTTGAAAAGCAAGACGGGCTTTCTTTCCTCGACCCAGATGACCAAAGGATGTATATGGACATACTTCTCTCTCCTGAGGAGAAAGCAGAAGACGGAATGAAAGTACTTGTAGAACTCACCCACTGGGACAACCCTAAGAAAAACCCAGAGGGAAAGATACTCCAAGTCCTCGGGCGTAAGGGTGAGCACAATGTAGAGATGCAGTCTATCGTTTTGAGTCACGGTTTTGAAACTGGCTTCCCCGAGGAAGTAGAAAAATCTGCAAAAGTTATTGGAGACAAAAAAGAAGATACTTTTAAAGAAGAGGCACAAAAGAGAAAAGATTTCAGAGGTATAACGACGATGACGATAGACCCACCAGATGCAAAAGACTTTGACGACGCACTTTCTATAAAAACACTTGGAAACGGCAACCTCGAAATCGGTATTCACATCGCAGATGTATCACATTATATAAAACCGGGAGATGCAATCGACAAAGAAGCGCAAAAGCGCGCAACTTCTATCTACCTTGTGGACAGAACAATACCTATGCTTCCTGAAGTTCTCTCAAACGATGTATGCAGTTTAAGGCCTGAAGAAGACCGTCTCGCATATTCAGCAGTACTTGAAATGTCAAAAGAAGGTGAGGTAAAAAGTCATTGGTTTGGCAAGACTATAATCCGCTCTGACAAACGCTTCTCTTACGAAGACGCACAAAAAACAATAGATGCAAAATCGGGAGAGTATTATGAAGAATTGAAAACTTTGGATGAAGTCGCAAAAATAATCCGCAAAGAGAGATTCAAAAAAGGTTCTGTTGCATTTGAGCACGACGAGGTCAGGTTCACACTTGATGAAAACGGCAAGCCAACTGGAGTCGAAAGAAAGATAATGTATGACACGAATCATCTTATTGAAGAGTATATGCTTCTTGCGAACAAAGAAGTTGCGCAATATATAAATAAATTAAACAAGAAAGGACTGCTTTTTGTATATCGTATCCACGATGTACCAGACCCCGAGAAGATACAGGATTTGAAGATTTTCGTTAATGCTATTGGTTACGACTTCAACCCAAAAGAGGGTGGCGTAACAACGCACGATATAAACAATCTCTTTAAGCAAATAGAGGGTAAGCCAGTAGAGGACCTTATAAAAATATCTGCAATCCGCTCAATGTCAAAGGCAGTGTATTCAACCAAAAACATCGGGCACTTTGGACTTGCGTTCAAGTACTATACGCACTTTACTTCCCCTATTCGTCGTTATCCTGACCTTATGGTGCATAGGATTATGAAGAGTCAATTGACTGGAGATGAGATACCAAAAGAAGAGCTTTCAAAATATGAAAAGCTAACACTGACCTCAACCGAGCAGGAGATAGAGGCAACTCAAGCAGAACGCGACTCTATCCGCTACAAACAGATTGAATATATGAAAGAGCATATTGGTGAAGTATTTGACGGTAAGATAACCGGCGTCGCTGAGTTCGGTATCTTTGTGGAAGATGTGAATACAAAGTCAGAAGGACTTGTGCATGTGAGCAAGATTGGTGATGACTTCTATACACTTGATAAAAAAACATACAGCATCAAAGGCGAGCGAGGCGGAAAATCATTCACTTTGGGGGATAAAGTAAAGATTAAACTCCTCGACGCCGACTTGGACAAGAAGACTCTTGACTTTGTGATTGTGTAAAGAAGTTGCATAGCAAGCTACGTAACACTTGTATGAAGGCGTCAATTCCGTTATTATTTGAATTATGACTAATGAGTCAAAAAACAAAGGAAAACTAGGGACAGAACCGTACAAAGGGGTACGGGATTTTTATCCTGCAGATATGGCTGTTCAAAACTACATTTTCGGTAAAATGCGAAAGACAGTAGAGAGTTTTGGATATGTAGAGTACGGAGCGTCAATCCTTGAGCCCACAGAGCTTTACGAAGCCAAATCAGGCGAAGAGCTTGTAAAGGAGCAGACTTACTCTTTTAAAGATAGAGGAAACAGGAATGTAACCCTCCGCCCTGAGATGACGCCAACATTTGCAAGAATGATAGCAGGTAAAAAACGCGAACTTAGCTTCCCTCTTCGTTGGTACTCCATACCGAACGCTTTTCGGTATGAGCGCCCGCAGCGCGGGCGCGTGCGTGAACATTGGCAGTTAAATGCCGATTTGTTTGGTAGCAATGAAATAGATGCGGATGTAGAAATAATCTCACTTGCATATCAGATTATGAAAGATTTCGGAGCAGAAGATAAAGATTTTGAAATCAGAATAAGCTATGCTGGGGTATTAAATCAATATCTAAAAATAATGTTTAGTACAAATCCAGAAAATACAAATATACTTACAGAAATAATTAACAAATACGATAAAATATCAGATGAGAACTTCTTAAAAAAAGCGGGAGAAATAATTGGAAAAGAACAAGCCTCTAAACTTTTAGATATTTTAAGAACTAGATATTTTGAAAAAGGAATCGTTAAAGAAATAAAATATTTAGAAGAATTAAGAGCAAAATTATCTAATTCAGGAATAAATGTAAATATTGACCCTTGGTTAAAACGAGGTTTTGACTATTACACAGGAATGGTATTTGAAGTATATGATACAAATCCAGAAAACAACCGTTCTGTGTTTGGAGGTGGACGCTATGATAATTTACTTGAAGTTTTTGGCGCAGAGAAAGTTCCTGCTGTTGGTTTTGGTATGGGAGATGTACCGGTTAAGAACTTTCTTGAAGTACGAAATTTAATTCCAGAATATGTATCAACGACCAACTTGGTAATCTGCATGCTTGCCCAAGAGAATATGCCTAAAGCACAAGAGCTAGCTTCAAAACTCCGCGCAGAAGGGCTTAATGTAGCCGTAGATTTGAGTGACAAAAAAGTCGGCGACCAGATAAAGATTGCCGACAAACAAGGCGTTCCATATGTTATCTGCATAGGAGAGGAAGAAGAAAAAAGTGGAAAATTTAAGTTAAAAGAGCTAAAGACAGGTAAAGAAAAAGAAGTAAGTGGAGAGGAAATAAAAAATATAATTTTATAAAAGTGCGTAAAATAGTTTTTGACATTGAAACAAGTAATGTATTTCAGGATGTCGGCAAAGCCGACCCTGCTCTTTTGGATTTGTCAGTAGTATCTATACATGACTCAGATACAGATAAATACACTTCTTATACTCAAGAAGAACTTTCTAACCTTTGGCCAATTATAGAAAAAGCAGATATGCTTATCGGGTACAACTCTGACCATTTTGATATTCCACTTTTGAATAAATATTACTCTGGAGACTTAACAAAAATAAAGAGTTTAGATTTACTTAAAGAAATTAAAAACTCTCTCGGCAGACGCTTAAAGCTTGATTCTGTCGCAGAGGGAACTTTGAATAGGAGAAAAATCGGCCATGGGCTCCAAGCAACAACTTGGTGGAAAAACGGCGAAGTTGAAAAGGTTAAAAAGTACTGCGAGGAAGATGTAAGGATTACAAAAGAGCTGTACGAATATGCACTCAAAAACGGAGTTCTTAAATATAAGGATTTGGGAGAGACGAGGGAGATAAAACTCGATACTAAGACATGGGAGGAAAAGGAGGATGGCTCAATAACCCACACTTTGCCGTTTTAAGCAATGTTTCCTGCTAAGCTTTTAGTGTGATATAGTAGTGTGATATTAATAAGAAAATAAAAAAATATGGATAGTAAATTAATGATTCCTGCGTCAATTATAATCGCTGCAATAGTTATTGCAGGAGCACTTTTTATGGTGAACAAAGGGGGTTCACCTACAGTAGCTGATAATAATGGTGATAATGGGCAAACAGAAGATATCGCAAAAGATATGAAGCCAATTTCAGAAGCTGACCACATTCTTGGTAATCCTAATGCTGAGATTATAGTCGTTGAATACTCTGACACAGAGTGTCCATTCTGTAAGAGATTCCACGAGACAATGCATCAGGTCATTGATGAGTACGGCAAAGACGGAAAGGTTGCTTGGGTTTACAGACATTTCCCTCTTGAACAGCTTCACTCAAAAGCGGCAAAAGAAGCTGAAGCTACAGAGTGTGCATTTGACCAAGGAGGCAACATCACGTTCTGGGCATACACAGACAGACTTTATGAAATAACTCCTTCAAATAATGGTCTTGACTTGGATTTGCTTCCGCAAATCGCAGAGGATGTCGGGCTTGATGGAGCAAAACTTGAAGAATGTCTTGACAATGGAGACAACAAAAAGAAAGTTGCTGATGGCTTGGCTGACGCGTTTGCTTCAGGCGGACGAGGAACTCCTCACAACATAATGCTCGTTGGAGATGAGAAGATTGCAATCCCCGGCGCACAACCATTCTCCGCAATGAAAGCTGCAATTGATGCAGTCCTTGCGGAGAGTGATACAACTGATACAACAGACGAGACAGTTGAAGAAGATACAGTAGATACAGAATAATAAAAACTCAAACAACACCCCGCGAGCCTTCGGCTCGCGGGGTGTTGTTATAAATTCTCCAAAACGCTCCAGATTTTTACCATAGCAAGAGTATCCAATGTACAATATTTAACAAGATCAGAGAATAATTTTTCTTTATCTATACTACTATCCCCTTTCAAGACCTCCTCCATCCATAGTCGTTGAGCTGATGCGCCTTCTTGAATACCAAGCTCTTTATACGACAGTTCGGGAACTAATACTGGTAAAACCTTCTTTATGGAAGCACTGCCAAGAAAATCTTTATCTACGAACAATCCATTTGAGAAGGGCTCCATTAAGTCCACTACTCTACCATTAACCCCCTCTAAAAATTCAGCAAATTCTGGAAACATCTCTGCCATTTCTTCGTTTCGTTTCATCTCAAAACTTTTATACCAAACTATCACACTGCCAACAGGACCGATGTCTTCTTTAAGTCTTTTTAACAAATCGGGAACTGGGTTACTGCTATCTCTGTGTAAATATTCAAGCTGGGCAGGCTCACTACTTTTTTCTTTAACAACATGTAAAGAATATTGAAATGGTATCTGCTGATAAGGTTTGGTCCCGTCATATATCGGGACAGTTCCCATTGCAGTTTCATAATCAAGAAAATATAATGGGTAAGTCAAAGTGCCTAAGAACTCTTCAACACCTTTCTTATCTACCATTTGCTCATCCTTTTTGGTCGCCACAACTTGTGCCTGTTGTTTAGCTGTTAGTTTAAAATCGTCCGATATATCTTTGATAGATTCTACACCCAAATCCTCAAGCTCTCCTAAACTCTTAGTACTGGGAGCTATGAGGTTGTATATGCTGTATTTATCAACCTTTTTGCCCAAAGCTTTGTAAATCTCCATCCATTCACTAAACGCGCCAAGTTTGACATAGCGCGGAGATGGGTCGGGTATCTCAGACAAATTAATCACATCAAGCGCACGTTTGATACTTTCTTTAGTTCCTTCTATTTTATCGCGTACTTCGCTTGTAACATCAGTTATAGTAGATAATTCAATTGGGTCTATTTCTCCATTCTTCACATATTGATTATTAACATGTACAACTGCTATATTTTTTACTTTGAGTCCTGATCCTTCAAGAACAACCGTCTGAAATGCAAGATCATATGAGTGCTCTGGCTTGCTCTTTGTGCTGGACTTAATTTCGTATAGATTAAACTCACCCTCCTCTGTCCGTTCTATTACATCACAAATACAGGTAATACTGTTTGCTTCAAATCTACCCTGAAATATGACTTTAGTCCCGCTATCAAGCACCTGCTTGGTCCGCTTTGGCATTGACATATAATCCTTGAAAGAGTCAAATCCAACTTGCGCGCCATCAGGGAATCTTTTTTCAGCATATTGCTCAAACTCTTTACCAGAGTCAAATATTGCCTGCAAGTTCTCGTCCGGCTCAGGCAATTTTGATTTGTCGTGCTTCTTTAACCACAGCCAAGCTGGATGCTTAAGAAACATAATATATTCTGTTTTAGATAGTTGCATAATATGGCTTAAAATATAGCCCCTGTCTGTTTAAGTCAAACTTAAACAGGGTTTAGTAGTTTCTAAGGCGTTTGGATTTTTCGTGTTTTTGGATTTTCTCTAACGCTTTTGCTTCAATCTGCCTGATACGCTCTCGAGTAACTCCAAATTCTCTCCCTACTTCCTCCAATGTATGATAAATACCATCTGATAGACCGTTTCTCATCTCAAGAATCTTTTTCTCTTTTGGTGAGAGGTCATCCAAGATCTCTTTTATCTGATCAGCTAAAATCCTCCTTGAAGTGTCTTGGTCTGGTGAGGAAATTTTCTCGTCTTTTATAAAATCCCCAAGTGTTGATTTTTCATCTCCATCATCGCCGACTGGACGTTCAAGAGAGATAGTATCCTGATTGATCTTTTCAATCTGGTAAATCTTAGTAACATCCAAATCCATTTCTGCTGCAATCTCCTCGGGAAGTGGGTCACGCCCCAAGTCCTGCGAAAGCCGTCTGAAAACCTGCTTGTACTTTGCAATCGTCTCAACCATATGAACAGGAATCCTTATAGTGCGCGACTGGTCAGCAAGGGCTCTTGTGATAGCTTGCCTTATCCACCATGTAGCATAAGTAGAGAACTTATAACCCTTTGTATGGTCAAATTTATCCACTGCTTTGAAGAGCCCGAGATTCCCCTCTTGTATCAGATCAAGAAGTGTGAGATCTGGACTCCTGCCGACATATCTTTTTGCTATTGAAACAACGAGACGCAGGTTTGCTCGCGCAAGAAGATTCCTCGCTTCGTCATCTGCTGATAAGATTCTCTTGGCAAGTTCCTGTTCTTCTTTTTTTGTCAAAAGCGGATACTGCCCTATCTCACGAAGATACATCTGAATTGAATCATGTGAAGATATATCGCTTCCGCGTTTATACACATTTTTTTTGTTAACCAGTTCAAATGATTTGTCATCAAGCATTCCGCTACTTTCAAGTACATCAGTTTTTGCAGCACCAAATTTTTCATACAATTCTTCAAGGAAAATGATGTCCGTCTCAATTGATGGAAATTCTTTCAGAATTTCATCATATGTTACGAACCCTCTTTGACGCCCCTTTGAGAGAAGCTCTCGTGCCTTTCTTTCAAGCGCTTTGGTTTTTTTTGATACAACCTTTTTAGTGAGCGGTTTACTTTTCTTGGGGACAAGTTTTTTCTTTGCGACCTTCTTTTTAGGCTTAGATTTCTTTTTCGCCGAAACAGATTTTTTGGTTTTTTTAACCTTTTTTACAATCTTCGTCTTTTTCTTCTTTTCGCCAGCTGGCGGATTCTTTTTTGTTTTTTTCTTCGGCATTTTTTATTTAGTATTAATATTTGCTAATTCATCTGATAATTCTTTATACTTTTTCAGCTTTTTTGATATTTTTTCAGAATCGCCTTTCTCTTCTGCTGATTTTAATTCTCCGAAAACTTTCTCTAAATCATCTTTGATATATTCTTTTTTTAGATGATATATAAGTTCATCAAGGTCTTCTCTTATTTTGTCTGAGTCATCATTTGTCAATTCTGCTTCAAACAAAAGTTCTTCAAAACGATCCCCCTGATTTAAAAGACTTTCGACCTTTTCTATACCTACAATCTTTTTCAAGTCCGTAATAACTGAGTCAACATTAACAAGCGATTTGTCCATACTTTTCTGCCACAGAATTATGCCTGCAAGCTTATTTTCTATAGAACTTCGTTTGGTGGATTCAGGTGTTCTCTCTTCTATACTTGATTTATATTCTCCAAACTCTGGACATATCTGTGCAGGCAGGACATTTTCAACTTCCTCTCGCACTGCATCTTCCGCAACTCCAAGCCTGTGTGCTACAACTGATATGAAATGCTCCTGATCAATCTTATTTGAAATTACTTTAATATATGGAAGTACAGTTTGTCCAACTTTTAGACGCAGTTTTCTCTTATCGTCTATTGAATCTCTAAGTATATCAAGATAGAAGTCTACAATATGTTTTGAATTCCTAATTGCTTTTTTCCATTCGTCCTTACTTCTATTCAAAACATCAGATGGATCTTCTCCCTGTTTTAAATGCGTAACCTTAACATCCATACCTAAAGAGAGCATCAGCATTGCACTCTTTCCAGATGATGCTACTCCCGCAGAATCAGAGTCAAATGCTAACACAACGTTTCCTGAAAGTCTCTTTAAAAGTCCTACTTGTTCTTCTGTGAGTGCGGTCCCTGAAAGTGCTACAGTATTTGTAAATAGAGCTTGATGTGATAGAAGTATGTCCATCTGTCCTTCAACGACAATTGAGAAATTTAATTTCCTTATTGAAAATTTCGCTTTATCGTAGCCATAAAGTATTTTAGATTTGCTGAAAAGCTGTGTTTCTGGAGAATTAATATACTTGGCCTCATTTTCATTATCTTTAAATATTCTTCCGGAAAATGCTATTATCCTACCTGAATTATCAGAGATAGGGAACATAATTCTACCGCGAAATCTATCATAATAATCTCCGCCTTTCTCAGATTTTTTTATAAGTCCAGCTTTATTAATCTCATCGGTGTTGAACTTACCTTTCAAGTGTTCATATAAAGAACTCCATGAATCTGGAGAATACCCTACACGCCACGTTTTTATCGTTTTATCATCAAGACCTCTTTTTTTCAGATACTCTAATACTTTTTTCTGCTTGTTTAAATTTTCTTCAAAGAACAATGTTGCGTCCTCCATAATACTGTGGAGACGTGACTTTTCATCTCTTATATCCTGTCTCTCATATACAATCTGTACTCCCGCTTTTTCCCCGAGAATTTTAAGCGCACCAGTAAAATCAACACCTTCAAACTGCTCTACGAATGAAAAGATGTCACCCTTTGCATTACACCCAAAACAATAATATGAATTTCTTGCAGGAGATACAAAAAAAGATGGGGTCTTTTCATTATGAAATGGACATTTCGCCTTTAGATTACTTCCTGCCTTTTCTAATTTTATATACTGGCCTACGACATCCACAATCCCTAATTTTTCTTTAATTTGTTCTACTTGTGTTGCCATAATTATTTTGACGTTTTCCGCCGGCTGGCGGATTATTCTTCCTCTGAATCTTCTCCTTCTTCCTTCTTTTTCGCTACCATCTTTGCTTTAGCACTTCCCTCAAACCCTGTTCCAGCTGGAATCAATCTTCCGATTATAACATTTTCTTTGAGTCCGATAAGCTTATCCTGTCTTCCTCTGACTGCGGCGTTTATAAGAATCTTAGTAGTATTTTGGAATGACGCAGCAGAAAGAAAACTTTTTCGCGAAAGTGACACTTCAGAAATTCCTAGAACCAGAGGGTCAGCAGAAGGTGTGGTCTTATTATTTTCCTTAGCCCTTTCAACTGCTTCTTTGAACTCAAAATTGTCTATTACATCGCCTGGAGTTATATTCTCGTCAGAGGACTCTTTTACTTTCCTTCTTGAGAACATTTGTTTGATTATAACCTCTATATGCTTGCGTGATATAGAAGCTCCTTGAAGCTCGTAAATCCTGTTGATTTCACTGATTATATAGTCCTGTGCCCTCTCTTTTCCTGCATACTTGAATAACTCCTCTATATTAGCAGAGCCGTCGGTTAAGAAATCACCCTTAAGTACCTTGTCGCCGAGCTTTACAAGAGTCATTCTTCTAAAGTGAACTGAGTATTCTGTATTTTTCTTAGATTTTGCCGCCTTATCTCCAGCATTTGGAAGAAGTATAATTATTTTTTCTTTTCCATCATTTTTTATCTCTGAAATTGTTCCATCAACATGAGCTATAATTGCAGGATTCTTTGGAGACCTTTTTTCAAACACTTCCTCAACTCGCGGAAGTCCTTGAGTAATGTCGCCTCCAACTGATGCGGTGCCCCCAGTGTGGAATGTACGCATAGTAAGCTGTGTTCCTGGCTCACCGATAGCCTGTGCCGCAACAGTACCAACTGCTTCTCCTATTTCAATAAGATTATTTGTTGTCATATCCATACCATAGCAGTTCTGACAAATCCCCTGCTGAGTTTTACATACCATAGGAGAACGTACAATAACACTTTCAATTCCAGCGTCTTCAATCTCTTTTGCTTCTTCTGCATTCAGAAAAGTTCCTTTTTTAAACATTACATTTCCTTTTGTGTCTTTAACATCTTCTGCAAGTAATCTTCCCTTTATATTTCTTGCAATTGAAATCTCAAGTCCAGACGCACTTATTTTATTTATTGTAACCCCTGTTTTAACTCCACAATCCTTCTCTGTCACGATAGCGTCTTGAGCAACATCAAAAAGTCGCCTTGTTAGATACCCCGCCTTTGCAGTTTGCAAAGCCGTATCGGCAAGACCCTTCCTTGAACCATGAGTAGTAATAAAATATTCAATTGGAGTAAGTCCTTCTTTGATTGAAGTAGTTATAGGGAATTCAATTGTTTCTCCTTTTGTGTTTTGCATAAGCCCCACCATACCGGACATTTGAGTAAACTGACCTATTGACCCTCTAGCTCCTGCTTTCCACATATCATATACTGAACCATCTTTCTCTAGCGTGTCTGGAATCTGACTTTCAATATCATTTTTTGCTCCAATCCATGTTTCTATATTCATTCTTCTTTTCTCATCTTTTGAAAGTAGCCCGTCGTTATATTGCTCTAATATTTCTTTTGATTTGTTTTTAGCTTTTTCTATAACTTCTTTTTTACCTTCAGGTACTATAACATCATCAATACCCCATGTGATGCCAGAGTATGTAGCATATTTGAATCCAAACCTTTTTATTTTATCTATAATCTTTGGAATCTCTCCCAGTCCGTAAACTTTTATAAGATCCTCAACAAGCGCCATCATACTTTTCTTTGTAATTTCATAATCAATGTATGGATAATCATTTGGAAGAGTATTATTAAAGAATATTCTGCCTACTGATGTTTCAAATGGTTTTCCTTCAAACTTTGCATATCTTGGTCTATCAGATGGCATCACTTTTATTTTCGCTCTAAAACCAATGTCACCGAAATCATATGCCGTAATCGCATCATTTGGTGTTGCAAAAATCTTCCCTTCTCCTTTGTATCCTGGAATGATTTTTGTCATCCAATAACATCCTAGTACTATATCAAGTAGTGTTGATGAAATAACAGGGTCACCATTGCCCGGTTTAAGAATGTTTTTATTAGCAGATATAATATTTCTTGCTTCCGTCTGTGCCTCTTTTGACAAGGGCAAATGAACTGCCATCATGTCTCCATCAAAGTCCGCATTAAAAGCAGGGCACACAAGAGGGTGAATTTGAATGGCATTACCTTCAATCAAAATCGGTCTAAAGCCCTGAATACCCTGACGATGAAGTGTTGGAGCACGGTTTAGAAGCACATATTTGTCTTTGATTACCTCTTCTAAAATTGCCCATACTTCAGGGATACCTTCATCTATAAGGCGTCCCGCACCACGAATATTGTACGCAAGTTCCCTTTCAAGAAGTTTTGAAATCACAAATGGTCTGAAAAGTTCAAGCGCCATATGCTTTGGAAGACCACATTCATCAAGTTTCAAGTCCGCCCCAATAACAATCACTGAACGCGCTGAATAATCAACTCGTTTACCGAGAAGGTTTTGTCTAAAATATCCTTGTTTTCCTCTTAGATAATCTGACAATGACTTCAATGGCCTTCTCTGTGACTGACTCATTGCTGAAAATAGCGTATTGCCGTGTCTTATTGAATTATCCAGAAGCGCATCAACCGCTTCTTGCAGAATTCTTTTCTCGTTTCTAAGGATTACATCAGGCGCGTTGATGTCTTTCAACTTCTTGAGACGATTATTTCTGTTTATAACTCTTCTGTACAAATCATTAACATCAGATGTTGCATGCCTTCCGCCTTCAAGTGCAACCATCGGCCTTAGCGCAGGAGGTATCACTGGGATACGAACCATAAACATCCACTCTGGACGAATGTCAGCAGAGAACATTGCTTTTATAAGAGAGAGTCGTTTGTTTAGTTTCTCTCTTTCAACAGATCCCGCTTTTGTGAGTCGTTCTTCAAGCTTTGAAATTAGTTTCTTGAGGTCAAGTTTTTTGAAAATATCATATATTGCTTCAGCTCCTATTCCTGTTTCAAAAAGTGTTCCATACTTTATAGCGTACTTGTGATAAACAATCTCGTCTAAAACAACTCCTTCTTCAATACTCTCAATTTCCTGTTTTGCAGTTACAAAAAGTTCTTTGAGCTTTGTTTTTGTTTTTTCATCATTTGCCGCTTTGCTTTTTGTTTTGTATTCAACATCAAGTTCTTTTAAGATTCTCGATTTCTCAGCATCAACAACTTTTGTAACAATATATCCAGCAAAGTAAATAACCTTTTCTACATCGGAAGCAGAGATTCCAAGTATCAAACTTATTCTTGAAGGTATACTTCTCAAGAACCATATATGCGATACGGGAGTGGAAAGCTCTATATGCCCCATTCTTTCACGCCTTACAACTGAGCGTGTTATTTCAACGCCACATCTCTCACAGACAATTCCTCTGTATCTTATACCTCTATATTTGCCACAATAACATTCATAATCTTTTTCCGGTCCAAAAATCTTTTCGTCAAAAAGACCATTCTTCTCTGCTCTCTGTGTTCTATAATTGATAGTTTCTGGTTTTGTAATTTCACCAAATGACCAGTCGAGTATTACATCTGGAGATGCAAGCTTCAAAGACACTGTATCAAAGTTTTCTGTATTAAATGCGCTTTTTTTTGTTTTATCATCCATAATAAATTTTTAATTGTTCTTTTTTAAAAGTTGAATGTCAAGTGACAATCCCCTCAAATTATTAAGGAGTACATTAAATGCCGCGGGTGTGTGCGGATGACTGATTTTCTCACCTTTGACAATAGCATCAAATACTTCTGATCGACCTAATATATCGTCTGATTTTATGGTAAGCATCTCTCGGAGCGTATATGCTGCCCCATATCCGAGAAGCGCCCACACTTCCATTTCTCCAAATCTCTGTCCACCTGACTGCGCTTTTCCACCTAGTGGTTGCTGTGTGATAAGAGAGTATGGGCCAATTGAGCGCATATGTATCTTGTCTTCAACCATGTGGTGAAGTTTCAGAATGTACATATAACCTACTGAAACATCCTGTCCAAATTTCTCTCCAGTTCTGCCGTCATACAAAGGCATTTTCCCATTTTCATTGAATCCTGCTTTCTTTAGCTCTTCTTTTATCTCATTGTCGTCAGCTCCTGCAAAAGAAGGAACAATTGCCTGATACCCAAGCGTGTTTGCAGCAAGCCCAAGATGGAGCTCAAGTATTTGACCTAAGTTCATTCTTGAAGGCACTCCGAGAGGGGTCAAAATAACATCAACCGGCTGTCCATCGTCAGTGTAAGGCATATCCTCTTCAGGTAAAATCATAGAAATAACTCCTTTATTACCATGGCGTCCAGCAAGCTTGTCACCAACTGAAACGTTGCGCAGTTGTGCGACAATAATGCGAATTTTTTTTATAACTCCTGATTCAAGAGTGTCTCCTTTTTCGCGAGAGAAAACTTTTACTCCGATTACTCTCCCGCGCTTCCCACCCTCAAGACGAAGTGATGTATCTTTCACATCTTTTGCCTTTTCACCAAAGATGGAGCGTAGAAGCCGCTCTTCTGGAGTAAGTTGTGACTCACCTTTTGGAGTAACTTTCCCGACCAAGATGTCACCTTGCCTGACTTCAGCACCTATCCGCACGATTCCATCTTCGTCTAAATTTCTTAGTTTTATTTCACCAACATTTGGGATGTCGTGAGTTGTAACTTCTGGACCAAGTTTCGTATCACGAACATTTACTTCAAATTCATCTATTCTAATGCTTGTGAATTTGCTGTTTTTGACAAGTCGTTCAGAAAGAATGATAGCGTCTTCGTAATTTGCGCCAAACCATGACATAAATGCAACTCGTACATTCTGTCCTAGAGCCATTTGCCCATTTGCACTTGATGAAGTGTCCGCAAGAAGTTGTCCTTTTTTTATCTTTTGTCCAAGTGTGATTGCCGGACGCTGATGAAATACAGAGAAATCATTTGTGCGTGCAAAATTTATAAGGTCATATTGAGTTTTTTCCTTTTTTGAATTCTCAACAATAATCTTCTTAGCATCAACATGCGTAACTGTTCCATCTGTTTTTGATATGACGACTCGCCCTGTATCGCGTGCTGCGCCTTCTTCAATACCTGTTGCTACAAGCGGAGCATCGGGCACAATAGAAGGTGTTGCTTGTTTCTGCATATTAGAGCCCATAAGTGCTCTGTTTGCATTATTGTGTTCAAGGAAAGGAATCATTGATGTTGCAGCAGAAAATGCCTGATTTGTAGCAACATCAATGAAATGAACCTCGTCTTTCTCTACAAGATTTGGTTCACCTCCTTTGCGTACTTCTACAAAATCTTCAACTATATTGTTTTTGTTGTCATATTTTGTAGCAGCATGCGCAATATTATATTTTTCTTCCTCATGGGCATTTAAATAAATTATTTCATCTGTAATTTTGCCGTTTTCAACTTTTGCATATGGTGTTTCAATCATTCCGAATTCGTTTATTCGCGCATACATCGCAAGTCTAAGTATCAGTCCAATGTTCGGACCCTCCGGAGTGTGGATAGGACACAATCGCCCATAGTGAGATGGATGCACATCACGCACTTCAAAACCTGCACGTTTACGGTCAAGTCCACCTGGACCCAGAGCTGAAAGCGTCCTCAAGTTTTCAAGTTCAGAAAGGATATTTTGCTGATTCATAAATATAGAAAGCTGACTTGTAGTAAAAAACTCCTTAACACTTGCTTGCAAAGGTCTTGGGTTTATAAACTGAACAGGAAGAGTTGTCTCAGAATCAACAGTGGACATTCTGTCTTGAATATTTCTTTTCATTCGTGACATTCCGACTCTTACTTTCTGCTGGAGCATTTCTCCTACATACCGCACACGCCTAAATCCAAGATGGTCAATATCGTCTGAAACTGCTCCTGGAGTATTATTGAGTGTTATGATGTTAGAGATAATCGCCACAAGATCATCAAGAGAAATCGTTCTCTTTTCCATTTCCGCATCAGATAGTGCCCTTCCGAATCTCTGATTAAAACGATATCGTCCAACTTTTGAAAGGTCATATCTGTCAGAACTAAATATTGAATCAATGAATTCTTTCGCATGTGCAGGGGTCGCAGGGTCGCCGTCTCTTAACTTTTTATGAATCTCTATATAGGCCTCCTCTACTGTCTTTGCAGGGTCTGCTTCAAGAGACTTGTTTATTATATCTTTGGCAAATTTATTACTTGCAAAAAGGGAAGTCATGTCCCTGTCAAAATGCGCTCCCAAAATGCGAAGAAGGGATGTAATAGGGAATTTTCTTTTCCTGTCTACTTTTACATAGATAACACCATCTGGCTCAGACTCTATCTCTATCCATGCACCTCGTGAGGGAATAATCTTTGCGCCAAAATAAACCTTTCCTTTAAGTTCTTGCGACGTGAAGAAAACACCAAAAGAGCGTGCAAGTTGTGCGACGACAACACGTTCAATTCCATTCATAATAAATGTGCCGTGGTCTGTCATCATAGGAAAATCCGTCAAGAAGATTTCCTGCTCTTTAACACTTCCCGTTGTTTTGTTCTTAAGGCGGACAGTAGCTCGGAGAGGTGCGTCGTATGAGAGCATATTTTCTTTTGCATAATGCTCATTGAATTTTGGTTTGTCGATTTCAAAATTAACAAATTCAAGTTCAAATTTTTTCTCTGAATAATCGTTAATTGGAGAGATTTCCTTAAAAACTTCTTTAAGACCGGTTTTTATTATCCAGTTGAAAGAATCAAGTTGTGGTTCAACAAGATTAGGAAGTTCTACAAGAGGCTTCTTGAAGCGTCCAAAATATTTTTTTTCTATAGATTTTGTGGTTTCTTTTTTTGTGCTCATAAAAATAACCCTAAAACCAACACAACAAAGACCACGCCTTTGTGATGGCTTTATAATTTAGAAAATATTTAATTATTTTTCTTGCTCCCGCAAAATATAAAAGTGATTAAAATATGTATAATCCTTCTAATAAAACGATATAAAAAAACAGCCTTAACTCAATCTGCACAGTAGAAAAACACGATTTGAGTAGTGTACAGGAAACCGTATTTCCTGTCAATAGAGTTTTCCACAATCCCTCTTTACGGCTCACACAGCTGTGTTTTAGGACATAAAAACAAGGTATCATTTCTGATACCTTGTGTATCCTGTTAACATTTGAGTTTTCGTCTTTACTGACATAGAGACGCTCATCTCCAGAACACATTATTTTACCGTGTTTATAAACAGCCTCTAGTTCGTTTTTATCAAACAATCTGTGAATTGTCTATAAGCAGGGCATTAATTTATATGGGTGGGACACTAGTGCTATTGTCTTGTTTAAAATAAACAATATATTTTTAAAACAAACAGCATATCGTCCCACCCTATTTAATTTTGAGATATGGGAAAATTTTTAATGAACTATTTTACGTAAAATAACATAGATATATTTATGTATCAAATTGAGAAAAATTTATTTCAAAGTGTAATATATCCCCCTCCTAGTACTTTGCGCTGTGATTTGGTGGGTGCGGCAGGACTCGAACCTGCGGAGTCCGAAGACGCTTGGTTTACAGCCAAGTGCAATTGCCACTATGCGACGCACCCTAATGGAGTTATGTTAGCACTTTTTCTGCGCGGATACTACTCTTCACGCTCTTTCCCTTTTTACTTCCTTTTTTTGTCACATCAAATGTAAACTCATCTTTTTTGAACCCGATTTCGATTGAACCACCTTCAGCCACTCCTTGAGAGATTATGAGTGACGCAACTTTTGTAAGTATTTTATTTTGTATCAAGCGCTTGAGAGGTCTTGCTCCATACTGCGGGTTGTATCCTTCCTTTGCCAAATGTGAGAGAACCTCCGGCAATATATTAAGCGCAATTCCCTTCTCTTCAAGACGTTTCTTCACAATCTCCACTTGAATCTTAACAATCTCTTTCACAGCAACAGGGGTGAGGATGTTGAACAATATTATTTCATCAAGACGATTAAGGAATTCCGGACGGAAGTAGTCCTTCAAACTCTCCGTGACTTTGTTCTTTGCTTCCTCATACTGTGCATTGCTGTCATCCCCTACTGTAGAGAATCCAATGTTCTTCATCTTGTCTATATGCTCTGAACCAATATTTGATGTAAGAATTATTATCGTGTTTTTGAAGTTAACAGTTCTTCCTTTGGCATCTGTCAAACGTCCATTATCAAGAACCTGAAGCAAAATATTGAACACTTCGGGATGCGCTTTCTCTATCTCATCAAACAAGAGCACGGAGTATGGTCTGTGGCGTACGGTCTCAGTCAAAGAGCCACTCTCATCGTGACCAACGTACCCAGGAGGTGCGCCTATAATTTTTGAGACTGCGTGCTTCTCCATATACTCTGACATATCAACTCTTATAAGAGCTTTCTCGTCGTCAAACATAAACTCCGCAAGCGCTTTCGTAAGCTCAGTTTTGCCAACACCAGTTGGACCTAAGAACAGAAACGATCCTATTGGTCTGTCAGGGTCAGCAATACCAGCGCGTGAGCGCTTCACAGCATCAGCGATTTTCCTGACAGATTCACCCTGTCCGATGATTTTCTTTTCAAGAGTATCTTCCATCCTGTTTAACTTCTCAGCCTCTTCTTCAAGCATTCGTGTCACAGGAACATTGGTCCAACGCGACACGACATCTGCGATGTCTGCCTCCATAATTTCCTCTTTCAAAATCCTACGGGAGCGCTGGAGTTTTTTGAGTCGTTTTGTTTTTGTCTCAAATTCTTTTTCCAAAGAGGGAAGTTGGCCGTATCTGATTTCTGCTGCTTTTGTAAGATCGGCTTTCGCTTCAGCTCCTTCCGCCTCAATACGAAGTGTCTCAAGTTCTTTTTTGATTGCTTTTATCTCTCCCAGAACTTCCTTTTCATTATTCCATTTAAGTTCTATTTCTTTCGTCTTTTCTTTCATATCCGCTATGTCTTTGTCAATCTTCTTCACGCGCGATATTGTCTTTTTGTTGCCTGAGCTCTCCAGATCTTTTTTGAGTGCTTCCTTTTCAATCTCAAGTCGCATAATTTTCCTATGTGCTTCTTGAAGAACAGGCGGCTTGTTTTCAAGTGATATTCGCAGTGAAGATGCTGCTTCATCAATCAGATCAACTGCCTTGTCCGGCAGAAATCTATCCGTAATGTAACGGCTAGATAAATTCACAGCAGAGATAATAGCTTCATCTGTGATCTTTACTCCATGATAAAGTTCATATTTTTCGCGAAGTCCACGCAAAATTGCAATAGTATCGTCAACAGATGGCTCTTGAACATAAACTGGCTGGAAGCGTCTTGTGAGTGCTGGATCTCTTTCAATATGTTTTTGATATTCCTTGAGTGTTGTTGCACCTATCGCACGAAGGTCCCCCCGAGCTAAAGCGGGCTTAAGCATATTAGATGCATCCATAGCACCCTCCGCAGCTCCTGCACCTACAATAGTATGAATCTCGTCAATAAATAAAATGACATTACCCTCTGCTCTTTCAATCTCACGCATTATACTCTTGAGACGTTCTTCAAATTCCCCTCTGTACTTTGTACCGGCAATTAGGAGTCCCAAGTCAAGAGAGAGAAGCTCTTTATTTTTGAGCGATTCAGGTACATCTCCACTTGCCATTTTCTGCCCGAGACCTTCTGCAATTGCAGTTTTACCTACTCCTGCCTCACCTATTAGTATTGGGTTGTTTTTGGTTCTGCGTGAGAGAATTTGTATAACACGAGCGATTTCGTTGTCACGCCCCACAACTGGGTCAAGCTTGTTTTCTGATGCAAGTTTTGTAAGAGATCTTGTGTATTTTGCCAAAGCTCTAAAGCGCTTTGGCTGGTCAGCTTCGGTGACTTTGCTGTGCTTTAACTCCTGCAAAACTTGCGCAACTGAATTTCTGTCTAATTTAAAACGAGCAAGGATTTCCCTAGTCGGACCTGGATAATCAAGAATAGTAATAAAAAGATGTTCTGTTGAAACAAACTGGTCACCAAAATGCGACGCAACTTTGCTTGACCCCTCAAGTACTTGCGCAAGTTCTGGGGTAAGGTAGAGCTGTTGGGATGGAGAAAGTACAGAAGATGTTTCTGGTGCTTCAAGTGTTTCAAGCAAAGTGTCAGTCAAGAGCATTGTGTCAACATCAAGCTTTTCCAGGATAGAGAAAACCATACTCTCTTCCTGAAGAACAAGAGCAGTCAAAAGATGAAGCGGATTTACATGATTTTGTCCGCGTTCAACCGCAAGTTCGTGGGCTTTGCGGATTGCTTCTTTTGCTTTTGTTGTAAAATTAGTAAATGGAGGCATGTTAAAAATTTTTAATTTTTAAAACTACAGAATATTTTACTCAGCAGAAACCTCATCTCCCGCTTTCTCACTTGCCTGAATATCTGAAAGTGCAGATTTTATATCCAAGACCGGTTCAAACAAAGCAGTCTTCCCTATGAATGAATCCGTAGTTGAGATACCAATTACTTCACCAAACATATCAATCAATGGACTACCTGTAATCACATCATCCTCATCAATACTTGTTTTTATAAGAGAAAGAATCATAACTGGCTCGGTAGGAACTTCTGTTTGACTTGCTTCTTCGTCTCCTGTCTCATCCTCAGGAATACTCACTTCAATCTCGTCTTCAATAAGTCCGGAGATTATTCCTATTGCAACATCCGTTCGTCCCTCTCCAGTGAGAGAAATGACAGTCTGACCAAGCTTGAAAGTGCTTTCATTTGAAAAAGCCACAGGAGAAAATACGATTTCTTCCTCTCCTTCAGGTATTTCAATTGTAAGAAATACTGATGGCTTTTCTTCACCCCCATCTACGACATTTGCATTAAATATTTCCCCACTTACTGTTTCTATTTTATATGCTTCGGTACCATCTATAACAGACGGGTCTGTTGCAATCATTCCGTCACGCGATACGATAACACCAAGACCAACAAGTTTGCCCGCAGTTCCATCAGCATTTATTTTTTTGATTCTAACAACACTTTTTGAGTTTTTCTCAATTGAGTCTGTTATAAGGTCATCTTCTTTCACAACAACTGTGACTTCTTTTGTGATAACATTTGCGCCTTGAGATTTGTCCGGCACAACTTTCTCAACAGTTCGCTCAACCACGCGGTTAATCGTCTGCGTTATAGCAGGTGGAGCCTGATCCATAAGAGTAACTGTCACGATACCTGTAGCAATAGAAGTAACGAAACTCACAAGTAGAGTCAACAGTACAATCTGCATTTTTGTTAATCGTTCAATGTCCATAATTTAGTATAAGTATAAAGTATTAAGTATATATAATCAAGAAATCCTGTGTAAAATATAACATTTCAGTCTTTCCGAAAGTTTTTTGATAATATCACAGATACTGTTTTTGTCAAATTACTACTTACTTGAATATTTTTTGACACTCTCACTCAAAATTTTGATTACGTAGTCAATATCTCCTTTTGTAGTATCTTTTCCAAGAGAAAACCTCAAAGAACTTTTAGAGCGCTCCTTGCTGTACCCTAGTGCCTCTATTACATACGAACCTTCATCTTCATCTCCCTCCCTGCAGGCACTTCTTGTCGCACAAGCTATTCCTTTGTTGTCTAAAATTATCACCATAAATTCTCCGTTCATATTAGGTATGTATATATTTATATTATTCGGCACTCGCAATTCCTTACTACCATTAACTTCTGCTTGTAGAATTTCTTTGAGTAACTTATCAATAAAATAATCTCGCAGTTCTGTAAGTCTTTCTGATTCTTTTTGCTTTTCCCTATCAGCGAGTTCTAATGATTTTGCAAACCCTACAATAAGAGGAACATTTTCAGTTCCTGCTCGTAGTCCACCTTCTTGATTTCCTCCTTTTATTATTGCTTGCATTTTTATCTCTTTTTTCTTATATAAACACCCGACGCCCTTGGGCCCATAAATCTTCTGCCCGCCGAGCGTCATTATGTCCACTCCAAGTTTTATTGTATTGAGTGGCAAGTAAAGTGGTGCTTGAGATGCATCTGTATGAAATAAAATATTTGAATTATATCCTTTCTTTTTATGTCTCACGGCCTTGGCAATCTCTGCTATAGGCTGTATCGTCCCTATTTCATTATTAACATACATTATAGAGACTAAAACAGTGTTTTTTTTGATTGCTTCTTTTACATCTTTAGGGTTTACCACACCGCTCTCATTTACTTCAACATAAGTAACTTCAAGACCATTTTTTTCAAGTTCTCTAAAAACTTCAAGAACTGACGGATGCTCAATAGTACTCGTTACAGCATGAGAGTTCTTAAGATTATCTATGATGCCTATAATAGCTAGTCCGTTAGATTCTGTTCCTCCTGATGTGAATATAATTTCCTCGTTTTGTGCATTCAAAATATCTGCCACATTTTTACGCGCAGTATCAAGAGCTCCTTTTGCGATGATTCCTTTTTTGTGTAATGAGTTTGCGTTTCCAAAATTCTCCGCAAAATACGGCTGCATAACTTCCAAAACTTCTGCCCGCACAGGAGTAGAAGCAGCATAATCCATATAAATTCTTTCTTTTTTCTTTCTAAATATTGACATAGTTATATATTACACGTATTAATTTTTTTTCAAAATAGTGTATAATGCAAGCTTGTATGCAATTTGATATTTCTTCAATTCCAATATACATGATATACGCACTTGGAGGGGTTTTGATATTTCTCGTTGTGTGGATTATAGGGCTTGAGAGAAAAGTCAAAAAGTTTACATACGGTAAAAACGGTAAAAGTCTTGAAGATTCAATAATGACGATAAAAGGAGACCTGAATGACTTGGAAAAATTCAGAAAGGATATGGAGGAATACTTAACTCAAGTGGAGAAACGTTTGAGAAGAAGCACGCAAGGCATAGAAACAATCAGATTCAACCCTTTCAAAGGAGCCGGACAGGGCGGAAACCAGAGCTTTGCAACCGCGTTTTTAGATGAAAATGGTGACGGCCTTGTTATATCAAGCTTGTATGCAAGAGAAAGAGTAAGTATATTTTCAAAACCAATCAAAAAATATGTTTCAGAATTTGAACTTTCAGAGGAAGAGAAAAAAGCAATTGACAGCGCAAAGAAAAAGCTGAAATAGCTATATATGTTAATCCCCTATTATGACAAAAGAAAAAACAGACAAAAAAATAGTACGACCGCCTGTTATTGTTGTAATGGGGCACATAGACCACGGCAAGTCGGCACTTCTTGATTATATAAGAAAGACTAATATTGTGGAGAGCGAGCATGGAGGCATCACTCAACATCTCTCTGCTTATGAAGTAACACACAAAGAAAGAAAGATTACTTTCCTTGATACTCCTGGACATGAAGCATTCAAGAAAATGCGTTTCCGAGGCGCTGAAGTCGCTGACATCGCTGTCCTTGTCGTGTCAGCTGAGGAAGGTGTAAAAGCGCAAACACTTGAAGCACTCAAATCTATCCGTGAAAATAAAATTCCTTTTATAGTTGCAATAAATAAAATAGACAAACCAAGCGCTGATGTTGAAAAAACAAAACAAAATATTCTTGAAAATGAAATTTATTTGGAAGGTCTCGGAGGAAACGTGCCGTTTACTCCAATATCTGCAAAGACGGGCGAGGGTATTCCAGAGCTTCTTGATATGATGCTTCTTGTAGCTGACCTTGAAGAACTCTCCGGTAACTCTGAGGGACAAGCAAGTGGAATTGTAATTGAATCACATCTTGATCAGAAAAAAGGAATCTCTACAACACTTATAATAAAAGACGGAATACTTAAGATTGGGTCATTCATCGTCGCTGGTGATGCCTTGTCTCCTGTGAGAATAATGGAAGATTTTCACGGAGAGCAAATCAAAGAAGCTGTCTTTTCAAGTCCTGTAAAAGTTGTAGGTTTTAGTAAAATACCTGTTGTAGGATCATCTTTTGAAACATTTAAAAGTAAAAAGGATGCCGAAAAGGTAGTTGTAAAGACAGATAAGAAAATTGAAAATCTATCTCTGCAAGAGAGTGCTGAGGATATGGTTGAGATTCCTATAATACTTGTTGCAGATGTTTTAGGGACGATTGATGCAATAGAGCATGAACTTGAAAAACTCGAAAATGAAAGAGTTAAAATACGAATTATAAAAAAGAGCGTTGGCTCTATTTCAGAAGATGATATAAAAACCGCAAGCGGAAAATCTGGGACACTAGTCGTCGGCTTCAACACAAAAGCTGATAATCCCGCTACTACTCTTGCAAACCGTCTAGGGATTGAGATAAAAGTATTTAATGTCATCTACAAAATTGGAGAGTGGTTGAGTGAAGTCATAAAAGAAAACACACCAAAAATACAGGTGGAAGAAAAAACAGGGTCGGCAAAGATCCTGAAAATATTCAGTAAGGTCAAAGACAAGCAAGTGTTAGGTGGGAAAGTCACAGAAGGAGAGCTTTCTGTGAAAGAAAAAGTCAATATATTGAGACGTGGTGAAGAGGTCGGCAAAGGAGAAATTGTTAACCTACAGCAGAGCAAGGCAAATGTTAAAGAAATAAAAGGCGAGGGTGAGTTTGGAGCGCAGATTCAAGCACGTGTGGAGATTGCTATAGGAGATACAATAGAGGGCTTCATCGTAAGAGAAAAATAAGTTAATATGTCGTTGAGGACTGAGAAAGTTTGTGAACTTATAAAAGGACTTGCAGCAGAGTTTCTTGCAAGAGAGTCGGACAGGACTTCTATAATCACAGTTACGCGTGCAGATGTATCAAACGATCTGAAGAACGCGACGGTATACTTCACAGTGTATCCGGAGAAAAGTGAAGAAGCAGCCCTTCTATTTGCAAAAAGAAGAAGAAGTGAGTTCAAAAAGTATGCTCGAGATAAAATGAATATGAAACGAATTCCCTTTTTTGATTTTGAGATTGATGAGGGAGAGAAAAACAGACAAAGAATTGATGAGCTCTCTAAAGAATAAGGCCTGGTAGCCAAGTGGTAAGGCAGGGGTTTGCAAAACCTCTATACGGGAGTTCAATTCTCCCCCAGGCCTCCGCGTATCCTGTACAAAGTGCCGGGGAGAGGACTTGAACCTCCACGGATTGCTCCACTAGTTCCTAAAACTAGCGTGTCTACCAATTCCACCACCCCGGCACTTTACACACGATTATTATTTTATTTTAATATTCTATCATAGTCCGCCCAGTAGGACTCGAACCTACGACCCTCTGCTTAAGAGGCAGGTGCTCTACCAAACTGAGCTATGGGCGGTTGGTGCTGGGAGCGGGAGTCGAACCCGCATGGGCTTGCGCCCACAAAATTTTAAGTCTTGCGTGTATACCAGTTCCACCATCCCAGCATATTTCATATATATTATCACATTTAATTAACATTTTTAATGCCTAAAGCTTACGCTTTAGGCATTCGAGTTTGCTTGACAATATAACATTCGGTGATATAATAGCAATAGAAGTATAGTTACATTGGGTAATTATACAAATTCAGATTTTTGACAAATCAAAAGAAAGCGAGGT